>Ga0214542_1000399_pt1 | contig 76410 bp, 46 predicted proteins | sample CNSS1metaG_FD_160096 | JGI IMG/M metagenome (GOLD analysis project Ga0214542, IMG submission 160096) | Root nodule microbial communities from cowpea collected in UCLA plant growth center, Los Angeles, California, USA - CNSS1 | ecosystem: Host-associated > Plants > Roots > Nodule | place: USA...
GCTACTAATACGTTTTTTCCCAAAGCGAGTTCGCCGCCAACTGTAGCAGCACCATCCGCTAAAATTTGTCCCTTTTTGATGCATTTACCTCGGTGAACCTGGGGTTTTTGATGCATGCAAGTATTTAAGGTTTTGGGTTGAGAGTGGTATTATTCATGCTTTGCAAAGTGCTCTAAGACAAACTATGAAGGGTGTTGGTATTTGGCTAATGAATTGTCTTTGATGGTTTTAAGGATCAAATCATGGAACACATGAAGAGAAAACTTTTGTATTCCAGAAAACTGTAACCTTCAAGGTTGGAGTTAACAGCATAGCTTTCTTGGGTAACATCATTGGACTCCCCGTAAGAGGCTCAACTTTTTCCTTCTCCCCTGTTATGTTCACCACTTGCTTGTTTCAATGTCATCATATTCTTGTATCCCCTTTAATATATACAGGATAGTGGTGCATACATGGAGCACAGGTATGCAGGACCAAAGTCTATATTCATCCTTGGTCTTAACTCTGGAAAAATTGATCTGACTCGTAATGGTTGGGGCACTAAGGTATTATTATTAATTAATTTACCAATCTGGTTAAATCACAGTTGAACATGTGAGATTGTACAGCTGAATTGGTGCCGTTTTGCAGGTTGGAATCCAAGGAGAGGAGTATGCCGTTTTCACTGAAGAGGGATCAAAGAAAGTACAATGGCAACCAGTCCAGGGAACTGGAAAGCTTCTCTCGTGGTACAAGGTAATGGTTACTGGAATATTAAAATCTTGCAAGCTTTTTAAAGGGGACTCGATCTAATCAAACATGTCTGAATTTTTCTACAGACAACTTTCACAACACCAGAGGGAAAGGATCCTGTTGCCATAAGAATGACTGGTATGGGGAAGGGAATTATTTGGGTCAATGGTAAAAGCATCGGTCGTCATTGGATGAGTTTCCTCTCTCCCCTTGGAACCCCTACTCAGTCAGAGTAAGTAAATCACTGTTAAACAAATATCTGTCCAAGAAATCAAAGCCAACTCAGTTATTCAAATCTGCTACTTATGTTGCATCAGGTACCACATCCCAAGAACATACTTGAATCCAAAAGACAACCTCCTTGTGATATTTGAGGAAGAGCAAGCAAACCCAAATCAGATTGAGATTGTAACTGTTGAAAGAGATACAGTATGCAGTATCATCACAGAGAATCACCCTCCCAACGTAAATTCCTGGGCAGCTAAGGCTGGCAAGTTCCAGGCTGTTGTGGAAAAACCGTGGCCAACAGCTACAGTCACATGTCCAGTCTACAAAACCATTAAGGCTGTGGAGTTTGCAAGCTTTGGTGATCCTACAGGTTTCTGTGGAGAGTTTGTTATGGGAAAATGTGATGCCCCTGCCACCAAGCAGATTATTGAACAGGTAAACCTCTCATTTTTTTTCTCTGCAAAACACCAACTAACTCAGTTTTTATCTTTGCAAAAACAAACTCCTCAAACATGAAGCTCAACCATTTTGTTTGATTTTGTTCAGCAATGCATGGGAAAAAATACATGCTCGATTCCACTTGAGGCGCAAACCTTCACCCAGGGCAAAGATCCTTGCCCAGATCTGTCCAAGACTCTTGCAATCCAAGTGAAGTGTGCCTTCTAGAAATCTGTTTCTAGGAGAGTTAGAGCTGAGTTTACGTTAGTTATCTGATCGCTGAAGTCCAGTTCATAAACTCAGCTTTCAGTTTGTTTTCTTTTCTTTTCTTTTCTTTTCTTCTGTAGAAGGTCACAGGATACCTCAAATCAGGGTCCTGACTTCATAAACATCATTTTTGTTTGTTCTGATTACATTGAAAATGTAGAAATAAAATTAATATAAGTTCGATAAGATTAAGCTTTTATCCAGTGTTCTTACATGTTCATTCAGTACGAATATTCTATCATATCATATAAGATGTCCAAAATGATTAGTCCCAAAGAAGTAATTTATTATGCTTTTAGAAACAGTAATAATAAGGTTTAGACTTGTCAACTATCATTTCTGAGTTGATTAAAGCAACTAAAATGCAATGGTTATCTTCCATTTAAGAACTATTAACTGGCAAGTTATGACGAAATGCAGTTTATTCATTGATTAATCCTCTATCACACAAAAATTTGAACCAGAAAAGTTAATTAAATGTTTAAGTGCTGTGACCCAATTTAAACTAAACTCCTTGAAGTTAATTCAAAACGCTCACGATTTTCTAAGAATTCATCATCATTATCAAATTGTCCACGAAAATAATGTTATGTCTATCTCGTTAGAATTGGACTCCACAATTAACTCAAAACGATTAGTACAGATAACTTGTGTAAACAAACTCGATAATTATTCATTTGGGTAATCAGCTAAGACTATGTTAAAGTGGATAAAAAATAGTGGCAAAACCAATTTAAAGAAGTATTTTTGTTTTTTTACTTTTTATTCATAAGTATTTTTTAAAGTAGGCAAGGATTTATATGTAAAATTAGGGTTCATTGTTATTTATTTAAACACTTATTATGAATACTTAGATATGTCAAAATGACTTTTAACCCGTAAGTTAATTCGACTCACTTCAAGTGCGAGTCGAATTGAGTTGAGTCAATTTCAGATTTTTAAAAGGTGGGTTGATCTCAATCCGGCTCACTTAACTCACAGGTTAAACAAGTTGAAAGTGGGTTGACCCACTTAATCAACAAACATTTTTACATTTTTTTTAATTTTTTTAATAATTATTTACTACTCCTAATTATATATGTTCACAATTTCATATTTTTAAATGCTAGAATGTTTCTCAATAATATTTAAATAGTTTGAATGTTTAATTAATTTGATTGTCAAGTTATTCATGTTGATACTTTAATCTTTAACTATAATCTTTATAATAAATTACTCAAGCAACCGTTTTACAAACAAATTTTTATAAATTAGCATGACAAAAATTTGTAAATTTTATTTATATTTTGTTGAATAGCATAACAAAAAAAGTGTAACATTAGTCATGTTTTCTTGGACTATATGAACATTTTTTTTTTGGAAACAATTCATTATATATTGGTAGTAAGAATAATGAAGACATTAGTTCTTGAATTTATTGTGATTGTCATTTCATGGGATGCTTAAAATATCATTTAAATATTTAAATATTTAAAAATAAATAAATAGATAATTTTTTTATGTAGGTTAGTGAGTCGACCCGTGATAGATTGAACTAGGTTATAAAATCTTTTACTCACCATAAAATGAGTTGAATTGGGTTCACTCATTTTTAACTCGGTTCGTGAAGAACCAACCTATATGAACTGGGTTGACTCACTTTACAATGTCTATGAATACTTTTATCTTACAAACATGCAATGTAAATTTTTATGTCCTTAAGAATCGTTATTTAATCAACCAAACCTTAAATTAACCCGTAATAGAAAAAAAAAAACACATGATTTTTAAAGTTTAATAGTCAAACTAACTTTTTAATTAGTTTATCATGTTTAATGAAAAAAAATATATAACGCAACAATCATGACAATCATGATCCTTAAAAGTTAGAGGTTGTGCTATTATAATCTCTCAAGGTTTCAAAATTCACTGACATTTTTTCTAAATCATATGTTTGTAAATAATCTTAACCCTTGAACACTTATTTTAGGAAAAAAAATATGATTTTGATCCTTGAAATTTTATCTAAATTTTAAAATGATCTTTGATCGAAACTTGATTAGTGTTTGCCCTTTGCACTTTCAAAATTTTTATTTTTAATTCCTATTTCTAAACGGTGTTAAAAATAATAAATAAATGACATGTCACATATATTTATTCTTTTTTATAAAATAAAAAAATAACATGGACTAGCCGAAGATTTTCACGAACATTAAAAAGAAATATTTTCAGTTTTGAAATTTAAACTTAATTTGAAATATACACAAAATTACCTATTTTAGAAAGCTAAATATAAATTAGTTCAATGTGATTTCTTTGCGCAACAACTTCGAAATTTGACTTGTTTATGTATAACTCCGAATGTTTGGATCATAGGAAAAAGTTATATCGTCAAATTTAAATTATCAATTATCAGCTGCATTATAGATATATCATTCCAGGAAATAATTACATTTGATGAACTTTTTTTTGTGGAAACCAAAAAGTAAAAGTCAACACTATATATTTGTTATTGATGTTATATACTACTACAAAGGGCCGAATTTAGCAAATAAAAACAAAAGGCTCCAAGAGAATTTTAGTTGTTAGAACTAGATAATAGAAAAGTATATGCTTTTTTTACCTTCTAAAACCAAGTTTGTTCAAATTACTCAAACGAGTGGCTGATAATACAAAACTTAACGAGTATGATTGAGTTAATGGTTACAAAGATTCATTGTCATCTGTCAAATTGATCAAATCAGGCAGCGTAATCCGACTTCAAAAATTATGAACCTATTCTTTAGTAGTTGTTTTGCTAGTGTATGTTTAATGATAAGAACGAAGTTGAAATTTTAGAAACAATCCAACCCTAGTGATGGTTATCAAACATTTCGATGCCACAAAACGCTTATACAGTCTACCTATAAACACAACGGTCGAAACCCGATATAGAATTAGAATTCGTGCTTATTCTTTTTCCAAAAAAATATCGCTTTGCTACCTGTGTTTGGAATTCACACTATGCTTAATAAAGTAGCTATAGAGGCTGGTTCCTGATATTTATTTTATTTTAAGAATACCTTTTTCTGGGACAATCATACCAAACGTCTGAGAATCATTGGTATTTAAGAACTATGGTGCTCTGAACAGGAGATCTAATAGGAAACGTCAAATCATAAAGCATAGTATTTGATATTTCTATTCCTGTTGCCATCTTCCATACATGTATATAACTAGCTGCCAATAATTTGACTTGAAAACAGAATGATGAAAAATTTAGGAGGGTAATTACTCAATATTCCTATTCTATTTACATGTTGAACAGCTAAAACGAGCTCCGCAAATCCCTTTACACCTTGAAAATGAGGCAATCCAATTCAACTGCCAGTAACCAAGGAATCAGACGAATTAGATTATATCAACAAATGACAACGAACAAAACGATAAGAGGCTCTTGGTTAAATTGCTTAAGAACATGATCGTAAGGTTTCACAATGGTAAACTCACCCAAACCATTCCCACCTTTGACGTGCGTGACCCAACTGAAGCCATTATTTGAGAAGCAAGGAGGAAAGTACACGCAACCAAAAAAATAATTAAGCCTCGAGATTAACCCTGGTTCACCATATTAACATGCAGGGTCGGGTAGGTTAGTTCCGGAAGGTCATGATAAATCAAAGGATCCCTGGCCTTCGTTGATTGCATAGAGTAGCTTCTTGTACATAATTTCCTGTTTTAAAATGGAAACCAAAGATTAGCACCAAGAGATGCTTTGACATGCACGATCATAAAATCAACAATGCTTTCCAGTGTTCTACCTTGGTAGAATAGGGAGGAAGTTTCAGGTAATTTGCACACGTCATCACACTTGGCAAGTCATCATCCGCTGATTCTGAAGGCCCGTTCCCATTAGATGAAGCATTAGCTGCACTTGACGAAAGCTGCACCAAGACATGTAAATGTAATTACTTAAAAGCATTGTATTTTGCATAGCCCCCCTCCCTGCTACGAGATATGAAGAGGAAAACTATACAAAGTAAATCTTTTCTTATCATGTCACAACTATTCCGTCAAAGATTCTCTAAACATCATGTTACTTAAGAAAGAGCTGCAGTAACACTGGTAATGACCAGATTTCTAATAACACAAACAAAGGATCATCCCCCCCTCACATAATAAAGGCAATTTTAACACTCAAGATTTCGGGTACAAAATATCATTAAGGCATAATTAATGAACTAGCAGACAGGTTGCAAATTATCAAAATTTATTGTTCTATACCTTCCTCACAATTGTTAGTTTTGGATTTAGAACTGCCAGCCCACCAGGTGGAAGTTTAGGTGCACCAGTAACAAATTGACAGAAGGCTCGTTGCTGTTCTGGTGAGAATTCTCCCATGATTTCTAGTAACTGAAAATAGCATCATACAGAATGAGCTTCAAATATAACAAAGCCTATATTTTTTCAATAGCACATTTGTCCTTCTACAGGAACAAGAATCATACATTAACTATAGCTGGGCTCTTGGCAGTATAACCATGGTCAAATTTTATATGATCAGCAAGTGTCTCAGTCTGCAGAAAACAAAACAAATTTATCACATATCCAAGGTAGTTCACATTTTGCTGTAATAAGTAGAAATACATTTGAGTAAAAAATACCTTCCACAATTCTCTACGGCCGCAGAGCAAGTAATCCAGTTCTTGGGGAGTAAAAATTTGCAACGAAGAGATTTCAAAAACCTGAATTGAAAGCACAAGAGAAAGTGACAAATGTTTAGTTTTTTAACTCAAGAATATGAATACAATATCCAACAAGTTTTTTCATGGTCCAACTATTGCTCAGCCCATCTCTCACACACAAGGAGGTAGCAGCTGATTGCACTTATCAAATTTTGACATGGAATAACTTGGAATATACGTTTATTTATTTTTAATCTTCCTTTCTTTATATGAAAGGTAAGGGGGACATGATAAGTACCCAAGCACTTAGGGAACCCACTCTCTAAAGCTAACTACTAAGGGGAGAGACATCTCAGACTACTTCACTGTGGGGACTTTGGCAGTCCATAATATCCAAGTTCCAAACATAGCTCTTTTCGAGAGTCAATGTTTCAGCAGCTTTCAGTCTACGTAACTGCTCTCAGAGACACTTTACCCAATCCTCTTGTTGGTCAAGAACCTCTCACCAGTCAAAACCCTTTGTAGGTAGCCCTTTCCAAGACACGGACAATCAGTTCTAATACCAATTGATAAGTACCAAAGCACTTGGGGAACCCACCCTCAAAAAGCTAGCTATTAAGGGGGAGAACCAAACACCATACTCCACCGAGCATAACATACTACTGAATGTGAGACTTGGGCCCATAATACTCAAATTCCTATCACGATACAAGGAAGGTAGCAAACTAAGTAAAAAACTAGGACATAACAAAATTAGTAATTTTCACTAGAAAAAAATGCCCTATAGAATCTAAAAGCTGAAATATTAATGTTCAATACCAAATTAAACACCAGTCAAGTTTCCTTTCCAAACCAATTGTATGGGAGAAACAAAAAAAGTGAACGGGAAAAAGAATGGAGCATGTATAACAAAAGATAGACAACAATGAAATTGCAAAAATTTCTATTCACAGTTATAACAAATACATTACATACTATATAAGAACTTACACAGCATCCTCAAAGAAGCACGGTCAAATTTAAAAGAAATAATTAAAATCAGCAAATATACCTGATTGAACCCTGCTCTAAATGCTTCCATCTGACGAATGATTCCAGTCTTAACAGTTGCCTCGACCACCATGGATATGTACTCCTCTAGATTATTGATATCAACCTGAAAGTTAAGACAGTTCAAAGAAATTTTCATGACACAGAATCAACCAAACCAAAAAGGAAAAAAAAAAGGAAAGAGAAAAAGACTGAATACATACAATTTCATCTCTAGGTTTCAAGATGTACTCTGGATAACCAGGAAGTGTAAAGTCAAAGCAAAGATCTTCAATTTGAGCCCCACGAAAATGTAAGTTACCAATTTTATCAGTATCGCAACCACCAAAAGATTCAATATATCGTTTCCGGCAAACAAGGGCATTCAACTCTTGTAAAGTTTTCCCAAGCTCGGCATCAATGAAAAGAATGTCATGCAAATCAAGATCCTGCAATATATCAAATGCTAAATATATACAAACTACAAATCATCCCAAAGATTAAGTATACACATGAAATCAGACAACTGATAAGACATCAAGATTCCATAACTTACTTGACCAAGAACGAGCTTATAAAATGCCACTGACAGTGGTAAATCCAATAGGCGTCCATCTTGGAGAGCTTTAGCCATTACACGACCTAATAGCCGGAAATATTCAATAACTCTAAAAAATGGGGTACCCTCAGATGTATCAGCATTTGCAGGCCATGGTCGAGGAAACAGCCCAAGAGGAGCTTGAACAAGTTCTCCATCTCCAGCTAAAGAGCCATCTGTACTTTTCATTTTCCTTTCATTCCCATCAATTTCCATTGAATATTTCTCTGAAGAACCTGATCTCCACATTCGGAGTGCAACTCTTTGTAAGTCATGACTGAGAAGTGTGTAGAACTCCAAGGTGGGACCCAGACCAGTGCCAACTTCGCCAAAATATTCTACTTCAAGTACAGCCTTTTGACTAGAATACAACTCCATCACTTTTGCAGCAGAATCCAAAATGCGATTACGAGATACACGAACCTTTTGCCGCTGCAATCTGCCAACCCTGATCTCTCTTTCATTTGTTGATCCATGACCATCAGCACCCTGCTGCTGCTGAAGGCGATACAGTGCACGAGATAACCCAAAGGCAGTTGAATAGAAGTACTGTCTCCGGGTCTCAAAAGGAAACAAGAAAGGGCATGCTTTAGTCAGCTGGTAACACCATGAAGGAAGACTCCCACTACATAAGGCAAGAGCATCTTGTATTTGCCTAGCTAATTTTGGAGTAAGTTTGCTGCTTATAAATTCCTCTGCAGGAACCCTAGCACCACTGGTAACACTTAGCTCATCTAAATCCAAAATCTTTCCCTCTGCAAACTCATCGGTAACCACTTGGGCCCTCAATCGAGGGGCAAGTTGGTTCAAACCCTCTAGCACCCGCAATAATGCCAATATATTGTATGTAGGATTGGATTTCTCCAATTCACAGGGCAATTCACCCTGCAAGATGCTATCTAATACAGATGTCTGATGTAGCTTGGCTTCAGAACCAGAATTCGATGCAGACCCAGATTTGCCAGATTTTGAAGCATTAGAGCTTGAACCTCCAGGGGTAGCCCTATCTGTTTGGTTCTCTGACCTCTGATAAGTTATAGTATAAATATCACCCCACAACCTGCTTCCATCACTGGATACATAATCATTACTGCCAGCAAATCTCTCGTCCTCATCTTCATCATGCACAAGCTGTCTTTGAATTGCCTGATATATAGTCAAATGCCTATTAAGCTGCTTCCCACCAGCAGTAAAGATCAACTTTGGAGGATCATTAGAACTACCAAACAATGGACGCCCCAGTCGATCTCTTCCACCCCTGATACCTCTGTTATTGGCAGATCCAAGTCCAGCCATGGCAGCAGCAGCAAATGACATTGCACCTCTTGAGCTTGAAGTATAGCCACTCCTAAAATCAGCAGAGTCTGATCCCCTCACGGTACCAGCTTTGCTGCTAGAACCTGAGGCAGCATTAGTCTGGCCATCACTTGCTGCAGGAGCAACAGTACTCTCCTCAGCCAAATCACCCAATTTCACATCATGTACTTTGTCAGGAGAGCACACCAAAGGAAGAGAATCATCCCTCAGAACCTGCAACAAGAAAAATCAAAAACAAGCACAAAATATGTAAAAATCATAAATATATACAATTGAATTTAATTTTAACATTCAATCTAGATAAATGTCAGAGATGATATGATTTGATAGGAAAATATCTTATATAATATTTCCCATTATTAAATATTTATATCGTTCCTTGAGAAATAAGAATATCGTGTGTATACAACACACAATTTCAAGCAATCTCTACAGTAATAAACGAGCTAAAATTTAAAAGTTGCAAACAAAAAAACTAGGATTGAGTTAGTGGTGAGTGGTTAGACAGTTTCCACAAGGTGATAAACTCAACAATCTTCATTGCCACAATTGTACCCACAGAAAAAATAAAAAAACAAAATGATAGCGAGAGCAGCATTTCAGTTTGAAAATATTGCAAACAAGATAGAAGGACACCAGCACTAGTAGTAAAAACAAAGATGCAAAGATTTTAACATATCAAAAGCAATGTTGAACATTTAAGAAAAAACAAAGGGAATGATGACAGAAAGCAAAAAATAACTGCAGCACAGTAACAACTCAACTTCAATGAGATACTCATGATTAAGAAAGGAAGATAATATTAGCAAAAGAAGAACAGTATATAACATACATCTTCATGGTCATCATCTTCATCATCAGAAATATCATCATCTTCAATGACCAATGCCTCATCAATCTCAACAGGAGATATATCCAAATCTTCATCCTGCAATGTATTAGAAAATGTCAATAGAAGGGCAAGAAAATGAAAGAGGGGGAGGGGGATAGGTGGGAATAGACTAATGTTTAGATACTTCAGGATACTTGACTTAGGTTCATTATTTAGACTAAAGCTTGGCATGCATGTAAACACTGTCATAACAAAAGTAAAAAGAAAAAGAAAAGAAAGTAAGACCTAAATAGGAAAATAAGCCAGCCCAAAAGTAATCTAAAACATTTCCCAACAAAAGGGGCATAGAACTGCACTTTGAAATTGACAAGCATAACGCCAGAAAAAAACAATCAAATTTAAACTGTATAAAGCATTTGATTTTGACTTATAAGAGGCACCATGCAACAAATATCCTGTCACGTGCACTTTACGAAAAAAGGATGAGGATTAGCATATATGAAGCACCCATTTGATCAGAGATCCCAAATACACCGTTACAGGAATGCTGATTATGCAACATAATAAATTATCCTCTCAATGCTAGCTCTACCTCACTTTTTTAGTAACTACGACATTTTGGCTGGGAATCTTACAACAGCTTAATTTTAAAGGGATGATATCATAAATAATTATTATCCCAAGCTATTTATAAAACTAAATGGCAGAGATAAAACATTTTAAGGAACTACAGACAATAAATATAGTGTCCAAAGTTACAGATATCAGAGAAAGTTCAAATGTCTTCCAATCCAATATGGTACCTTTGCATCTTATATAGGCACTTTTAAGTATTCTATTTACATTTCACATTATAAGCCAAAATAAAGACAGCAAAATCCATAGTCAGCTAATACATAGCCAGAAGGAACTAAGAGAAAAAATAAATAAATATATAAATAAATAAAATCTAATAAAAACTTAATAATTGTAAGTTATAAATTGACAGATGAAAAAAAAAAACTGAAGCATTGCAAACTCTTACCTAGGATTTCACAGTATATATAACACCATTTCATAAAGTAAGAAATATAATGTATAACACTGAAATCACACACAAACACCAATAAACGTGCTGTCCCAGGGACAAATCTCCATAACATACAAATACAGCAATGCAGTTGCTGTATCAGAGACAAAAGTCTCCAATCACATGCAAAAACAGCAATACACTCCCATAGACAGAAATCTCCTACAGAAAGTATTCTCTATCCACAAACTAAAGTGACTCCACATTGCCAAATTACAAAACATATTACCAGATGTATACTCCTAAATTCCTAGTACATAACTACCAGCAGTTATTTTCTATGCATGACTACCAACGTACAGTTTCTAACACAGTATTGTTTTCTAAAAGTGTTATTTGAGTTCTAATACAGAACTGATTTCTAAAGCAGTTATTATGAACTAACCCTAACTTAGTTTCCATCCGTATACCTCAGAAGTAGAGTCACCATTTACAGGCTTTGCTTGAGCATCTTTATCAAGAGCTGCTCTTCTGCGAGTAGCATTCCTGGTCTGAGGTCCTCTTGGCTCCTCTTGCGCAGGCTTTAATACAGCTTTTCCCTTACTCTTAGAAGAGCTAGTGCTTTTATCTTGAAGTATTTGCTTTCTAGATGTGTCACCTATATTAACAGATGATCTGGATCTAGTAGAATGACGACGGGTAGTGGAAGGAGTGGATACACCAGCTCCTGCAGGAGTTGTCCCAGATTCAGAATGACCAGCAGGTACAGTGGACTTCTGACCAGATTCACTTCGTTGGATACGAGACCAAAGAAATTCCTCAATGGCTGCTAAACTTGCTAATGGGTCAACCAATACAACATTTGATGAATAATCCTTAAGTGACTTTTCACCCTGAGCTCGACAAAGCCGCAACTTGAAGGGATGAGATAATGCACTTAGTCCAGAGGAGAGGCGTGCACTTCCACTAGATGACCTGGATGAATGACTCAGCACAACAGGGAAACGTTCCAATGAGGACAAGGCATTTTGAAGCTTTTGAACCAAGACAGTCATGGGAGGCACAGTGTCAACCTCAGTTGAGGAAGGTAGTGCAACAGCTATAAATAACTTAAACCTTGTAAGTGCTTGTTGGCGAAGGTTGGGTAAGCGGGTTTCTAAGGATTTATCTTTAGAGAAGTACCCACAGGAAAAATAGTTCAACAAAGCTGCAACAACACCACTGCCAATAAATTCAAATGTAGATACACCATCACCTTTGCCAAGTTCCTTTAGCATGTCAGCTATGACCCCAATTAAATACTCTTCCAGAACAAATCCAGAAGATTTAGATTTCCCCTTTCCATTGGTCCTTTCTTCATCCGCTCCAGTATTTAGCTTCATGCAAAGGTTTTTCAGATTCAAAAGATCATCGGTAATACCCACTTCAGATGCCCCAGCATCTGAAGGAAAGTACTTATCTTTAAAAACCTTTGCAGCTGCACTAACAGACGTACGAATACTTATTGTTGGAATATCCACAGAACTTGGAGGTGAACCAACATTTACTGAAACAGGAGCCTTCAAATCGTCCAAAGGATTCCCATCAGGATTGGAGCTTCCACTGCGTCGCCGATAACGCCTAGAGCGAGATGATGCTCCAGATATAGAATCATTATCCTTCTCAGCAGAAGATGCCTGAGTAGAGATATTGGTTGAATTTGCGGGTAAAATAAGTTGATCCACTGCATGCACAACACCTTCTCTAATGAACATCTTGGAGAATGTCTCAGGAAGCTTTTCCATAAGAATATCAGCAATTTTCAAGGCAGGAACCAACACATGTGGATCTTTCCATGCTAGGACCCCAGCTAAGAAACTGTAAGATCAAATAGAAAACGCATAACTTCTTTGAACACGTAAAATCAGTTAGGATATCAAGTAATATCAACACCATTAAATGTCTACATACCTTGATATATTGGTCACACTCAACAAAGACTGGATCATCTCTGCTGTGCTGAAATACATCAATTTTCCAATGACAGAAAGACATTTGTGCCGAACAGGACCATTGACACTAGAACCATATATCTGTATTAAAGGCAAGCCAATGGCATCAATTAAACCAAAAACACATAAGGAAGCAATGGAGCAATTAATCAGAACTAGTTTCCAATTAACAAATCTATGAAGCAAAATTTAAGCAATTAATCAATGCAACAATTGTCAACCTGTATTAAAACTGGGAGAAGATCCATAGCAAATTGCTTAAGTAGTTCAGGCTGGTCATTTAATAGTTTCTCACGGGCTGATATCTCAGGAACATTTCCATTTGAATCTTCTTGTTTCCCAGAGCTACCAGCGGGAGACTTCCTTACAATGGGCCCTTTCATAAACATGTTGGCCATGATAGGGAGAGAAATTGTTCCTTGTGGCAATGGGGGAAGAAGCTCATTTGCCAGGTTTACAATCTCAAATATCTATATATTAGAACAAATAATTAGAATAATTTCTTCTCTTCAGAAATGCAACCGAACTGGAAATATCAAGGCTCTAACTGATGGTGCATTGAGGTCAGGTCAGAGTCTGATATATGAACCATTACGAGATAAAACTAAACGTGAATGACCAAAAAAAGAAGAGATCTGAAGTTAAACCATACCTGCTCCGGGGGCCTACTTAATGCAGGAGAAACAGAGGCATTAGAAGAAACTCCAGAACCAGATAGAATATCTTTAAGAATACCACTAATTCCGAGTAGTAGTAAAGTTTTAGCTCCAAGAGGCGATCCACTCGCACAAGTTGAAAGAAGTCGGATTAAACCCTGCATATGCCCAAGTCAAGGACCAACAACTACAGGCAAAATGCATGAGACTTGAAGCACAAATTACACTTACGGTATATGTCGGTGTGCTGAGAGAAGCCTGACCACCTCCAGAACTACTGTTAGAGATGAGGGACGCAGCTTGTGTTACGAGTCCATGGTTGCACAATTCATCTAATTTGTCAGGTGATGACGCAAACGCTTCAGCTATTCGAGTCAAACAAACAGAAGCGTGCTCTAAAACCTACAAAAATTGATAATGCATGACGTGAAGGTACTGATAGATAATTTATACTATAGAATATAATTATCAAAATTTCCCACCTATCGAGGTAAACTTCCTTAAAAGGCAAATTTATGGACGAAAAATACAAAATACAGATTCCATTACGTGACAAGACTGACAACAAAACATGACCTTACCTTGGCATCATGGTAATGAAGAAGGTTTGTCAGAAGAGGAACAGCTTCCATCACAAAATCAGACGCATCTGAAGGAAGTTTCTTGCACATATTTGCAGCAGTAGACAATGCAACCCGCTGAAACGAAGAATAACGTCAACTAACACATAACACATGCCACTTAAGGCACCAGTGGCCAAATGAATTAAACTGTCCAAAAGAACAAAACTATAATCATACACTAAATGTAGGTCCTTCACTAACAATTTACCTGAACTCCTGTAGAAAAGAAGTCCAAATAAGAAAGCACAGCCATAAGAGCACCTGCTCGTAGGCAGGCAGTGGGATGCTCCTGAGATATCTTTTTCAGAGCTTGAAGGGACTGTTCATGCCATAAAACAAAGTAATCAAACTGTAAGAATTGCCATTTCAAAATGCTATCTCGCCGATAAAAAAAAAACACGAAAAATTCTTCTCCAACTGAAAATATGACCCTGGGATAATTTTAAAAACAATTAGGCAGCACCAGAGTTCAACATTGAAGCATATAATATTTGTTTTAAAAGTTTTTAACACCGCTTTTCACCAGTCCCACAGTAGTCATGAACTAAGGAACAACCTGCTCAGCCAAGTCCATGTATTCTATGGTGAGCAACCTCGCACAGAAAATTGAAACTGCACCATAATGAACAACCGCAGCACAAGATGAAGGTAGCACGTCGCAGAGATGGGTTAATGCTCTTGCAGCAAGAAGCATGATATCGGGATTGTTCTCGTGATTCAACAAACCCACAAGCACAGGAACAAAGGAATCAACTGAGAATGTACTAAGCGATTCTTCAGTCCCAATTGAAAGCATTTCACAGAGTTGCGTCAACGCTTCAACCTGACGCCCTTCTTCGCCCTCCGCTCGCAACCCAAAAAGGATCTTTTTCAGCCTCCCGTTCTGGTGAGAGGAAGATGCAGAACCCATGGCAGAAGATGGGAGCAGATCATCCAACCCAGCACCAAGCTTCCGAAGCAGCCCCTGAAGTGCACTACTCGCAGAGGTCAAATTTTGATGCAAAATCCCCACACCACCTTCACTGTCATTATCATCGTCTTCTGCACCGCCATCCATGTTCAATGCCAGCCCTCTGTCCGCATCTCTGTCCCTAATCCTAACATCGTGTTCTTTCTCCTTACCCTTATCAGAGTTGTCCTTGCTGCGGCGATCACGTCGGGAACCAGATGATTCATTGGCAGAGTCCATGGGAGGAGGATTCTTGGGAGGAGGATTCTTGGGAGGTAAGGGTTGTTCTTTAGTTCTGGATGCACGGGAGCGAGTGTTGACAGAAGAAAGAGATGCGGTGGCGGTGGCGGCGGCGGAAGCAGAGGAAGAAGAAGAGAGACGCGCGCGCTTGCTGGAACGGGTAGTGGGACCAGAGGAAGGGGATGAAGGGGCAGCTGAGGAAGCCTCCGCCCGCTTCCGGCTCCGTGTTTCCATACAAAATCCACCCAACCCGCAGTCTATCAACTCGCTCGCCACCGAGCGTCAATCACGCTTTCATCCGCCCAATAATCCCTACCATGGATCGAATCTTTGTTGGTGAAACGAATCTGCTCCACAATTTGAAACCCTAGAAATTGCAGATGAGGGGATTGCGCGGTTTTCGAACAAGGCGTCGAGTGAGATTTCGGAGGACTGTAATCAACGGAGACAAAGATTTTGAGGTAATGACGAAAGAGGGTTGTTGCCGGAAAACCCTAAGCCAGGCAAATGGGTAAGAGAGGAAGAAAGAAAAAAAATGGAAGAATAAAGGGACAGAATAAAATGACGCTTTTATATGTAACTTTCTTTGCCTTTTTTTTAATATTTAAATTAAATATTTATTTGATGGTGGTCACTTTCCTTCGTCCAACCGAACTGAACTAGCCATGCTCCTCCGTGGCACTGTCACACCGTGGCGCGTACACTTCCACCCCTCACGACGTCGTTTCAGCCAACGCCACACCAGTCACCACTATCTGTATTATTCGTTGCACCGCAAAATTTACATGAATATAATGAAATGAATATTACGCATATATATGTAAATCAGAATATGGTATACAATTTTAAAAAAAAATGTAAGATTTAAAACATTCTTCAAAGTAGATGCAGATAATTAAGAGAAATTTATTATAAAATATTTCTTTTTTCTAGAAATAACTAGCTTTTACGAATTTTTAAAACAAGTAATTTTAGTCCAATATTTGTCTGACAAGTCTCTACGGCTTGATTTCCACTCACTAAGATAAAAACAATGTAATTAGAGTTTAGATAATTCTAATAGTGTAAAAATTAATAAATTATTTTAGTACGACATCAATAAAAATATGCCAATTGCAAAATAATCCTAATATTTAACGGTCGATAACTTGATTTAGAAACAAAAGTTAATTTTAAAACTCGAAAAACTGAATATGTATAATCCCAATATACCATATAATTATACTATTCGGCATTTGACTATCAATAATTACTTACAGTGCTTATAAATATATATATATATATATATATATATATATATATATATATATATATATTTTATAATAAAGAGTAAACGTTATAAACAGGTTAAATATGTTGTTGGCTCTTAATTTTCAGTAAATTTTGAAATTAGTTCATTTAAAAATTTTGGACTAATTTAGTCATTTATTTTTTGAAATACTATATTTAGTCCTTTTAATTAAATGTTGTTAAATTTATTTGGCATTTTAAACGCGTTTCATAATTGTATTTGATTTAACATTAAAGCAAAAATATGTCAAACAGTATACACAACTTAAATATAATTCTGAGATATAAAAGACTAAATTGGTCCAAAGTTTTGAAATGAACTAATTCCAAAATTCATTGAAAGTTAAAGAATAAAAACATATTTAACCTAACATTTTATTATAAAATCGTAGATAAAAAAAAAAAACATTGCTGGTAACATTTATTAAAACATTGCTGAATTGTGTTCAGTTAAAACTCAGATGAAAATTATAATTTATACCTAAAAGCTTGTAGAAATTACTCTTTGAAACTTACATTAACAAAGTAATGGTTTGTGTGTGTTGTGTGTATGTTAGCGAGTCTCTATATGAAAAGAACTTAGACTAAGAGAATAAAATTGTTATCTTATTAGTGTTTATATTTTTCAATTTACTGAAGAGTACAAAGTAACTTATGATATGTTGATGATAGATCATTAGTAAGGAGATATTTTGAAGTAATATTAAAAAAAAAAATACAAATTTATCAAAGTATTCGTGTGTAAAATAACAAAAATTAATCGTGTCGATTTTTTTTATCACGTGCAATGTACATGGTATATATTTATTCGATATAACTAATTTTACGATGAATAAAAATTTAACTATATAAATATATTACAATTAAAATGTATAATAAACAAAATAGTTTGTAACGTACATGATGTACATTTTATAATATTTTTTTTTATTTAATATGAGACTATTTTAATTATCAATGACCATTTTAAGAAATGATGTTTAATTTGTAAATGTAAAAATTAAATTTAAAGTAAACTTGTTATTTTTATAAATAGTGTTAAGAAGTGTAGTTTAAACTTAAGTCAACTCACAAAATTGATTAGGTATGATAATAGATAAAATTATATGTCCAACAAACAGAAATCTCGATATGATGAACTTTTTAAATAATGGTTTAATATTATAATACCATATTAAAAGTAAACTTTAAATCTAACTCAACTATACAGAATTGACTTGTGAGATGAGATTTGTACTCACTAATATACCATAAAATTATCTTATGAAATTTCTAAGAAATAACTTCATTAAAATATGCCTCTTCAACAAATTGTTTTTATTTAGAAGAAAAACGATATCAACACAGTATAAATCAATTTAAAAACACGTGGAATAGATCAAGATTTATATTTTAAAACACTTCTATCATCCAAATTAGATAGTCATAAAAGAAAATGTTTTGAATGATGTATGTTTTTTTTTTCCTTTAGCACTTTCTTTTACTTAAAAAGTATGTTGAAAGATGGAAACTTAATATTTTGTAACTAGTTTCTCTTAAGTAATGAATCTCTTTTTGTAAATCTTAACGTTTTATTATGTGTCTTGAAAATAAGTGTTATTATCATATACTATCCAAAGTTAAACACTATTTTTTTTAATGATAATTACTAGTAAAAATAGTATTTTACATCATCAATTACGTCTTTTGAGAGTTTATGTAAAAGTGGAGAATGTAATTTTTTAAAAAATTAATTAACAATTATAGTGAGATTCTCCCGCGTATATTAAATACAAATAACAACAGTATGCAAAAGAAAATAACATAAAATGAAAAATTATAAACATGAAAACATGAAATATGTAAAATATTTGAAAAATTCATACTTATAACAAGGAAAAATTGCTAAAAAATATCAAGAAAATAAAAAGTAATAGTAAATGGGGGGTTATTTTAAAATGTTGGATTCTCAATATCTTTTGAGCATTGGCATCCTCTCCTTAATTCTATCAAGTTGAGAGGTGTATCAAAAGTTATAAGTTGATTTTTCTTACAAAACTTTCAGATATCAAAATATATTACTATTTTATCACACACAACCATTCTATTATCAAATATATATAGGGTTAAATATGTTTTTGGTCCCTCAAGTTTGAGCGGAATTTTGGTTTAGTCCCTCATTAAAATTTTTGACCAATTTAGTCATTCATCTTCCAAAATGCGTGAATTTAGTCCTTTTAACCAAAATTTGTTAAGTTTATCTGACATTTTAAGCGCATTTCATGATAGTATTTAAATTATTTATATTGTTTGACACATTTTTGCTTCAATGTTAACTTAAATACTATCATGAAATGCGCTCGAAACGTCAGATAAACTTAACAAAATTTGGTTAAAAGGACTAAATTGGTCAAAAGTTTTGATGAGGGACTAATTCCAAATTTCGCTGAAACTTGAGGGACCAAAAACATATTTAACCCATATACATAAAAAAAGGTTAAAAAAAAGCAGGTCAAAAGCCAATTTCCATATACTTTTAATAATTTTTTCAAAATTAGATTAATAGTAAAACACACAAAATACAACAAAATAGATGTAGCAAATTTAACAAGAAAATGATAATTAGTAAAACAAAACAACAATAAACTAGATTATGAATCAATTAAAACATTCATGCATTGTGGTGATGGAGATCCCAAAACAGTAATGATTTCAATTTTAATAGTATAATGAAAACATAAAACACCTATTTGATGTCACACCGAGACTTACACAATAAGGAAAAAATATCTACTATCATGAAATATCCATAATTATTAATTTTAAAACTTAATTATGTTATAAGTCCCTATTAAAATTTGAGAATTTTTAATGGGGTTACTAAATTTTATGATTCATTGAATTTTAAAAATTTCAAAACTTTTTTAAGTATTTGCAATTAAATGTTTCTATTAACGTGGTAAGTATATTGGAGGGTTTCCTCCTACGGCTGCTTAATATTTAGAGACCCTAATGATGTAATATTTCTCAAATGGTAATTGTATTTCGACGAAAATTATTTTAAAATATAATTAAAATTATAAAATATAAATGTCACAATAAAATTAAAAATTAAAAATTAAATATACATAATAAAAAATTATATAATTATAAAACTATAAAATTATGAAAATATGAAATTGTTGAAATTATAAAATTATAAATTTTTAAATTTTTAAATTTTATTTTTTGTAATTTTACATTTCATAATTTTATAGTTATATATTTAATATTTTTATAAAATGTAATTTAATTTTTATTTTAAAGTTTAACATTTTATAATTTTAATTAAATTTAAGAATGATTATCGTTAAATACAATAAATATTTGAAAAAGATTTCTTCGTCATAGACTATGGACTATTATAACAGAATATTATGTGATGATAATTAAGAAGAATGATAATAAAAGATAACTATCAAGTTACAAAGTTAATATAAACATTTAATTGAAGGACTCAACTGAAAATTTTGAGATACTAAAGACTTAATACGATCTCCAAAATGTTCACAAACCCGCTGCCCAACATAAAAAAAATTGAAAGGAAAAAAAATATATCGTGAGGTAGAAAGAAGTTCAAAGTCATAATTTATATAATTTTATGTTAAACTAATATGAGTGGAACCTTAAACTGCACATTTAGGTCAAACTAACATTTAATCAAAAAAAATGTTAAGTTTTATGTCAGATCCCAAACAATGTAACATAAACAAAATTAACTTATTTACAAATATATCATCATCTATCTTTTATCGATATTTTTCGAATATCAAAGAAAACACTGATGTGAAAAAATAATTTTACGATACACGTCTCTTTAAAGTTTTACACACATTTGGAAAAGATAAAAAGTTTAAATCACTTGATTCATCTTTATTTTTCAGAGAAATCTCAAACCGATATCTTTTTTATTATTTATCTCAAATTGGTCTATGTTTTATAAAATTTATTACATTCAAATCATTTTTGCTAGTAGCACACTAATATCATTGATGTGTCACATAGGGATAGCAACGGGTCGGGTCGGACACGGATAGTGTTTACCTGTAACCCGATCCGCAATAAAAAATTCACCCGTTTATCTGTCAGGTATCCGCTTAAAAAATATCTGTGGATATTTTTAAAACCCGTGGGTACCCGTGGATACCCGATACTCACAAATATTTTAAAATTTTATATTTTATAGATTATTTAATATAAAATTATAAAATAAAATAAAATAAAATAATAATTATAATTAAATTTCACATAATAAAATATATACTGCTAATTTTAATTTTAATTAAATTTAACTTAATAAAATATAATTAAATTTTTATTTTAATTTTTTGCGGGTAATGGGTATCCGCGGGTACGGATAGTATGATATCCGTACCAACCCGTTTATAAGTGGGTATTAAAATACCCGCTACATACGGCTAATAAATACCCGCGGGTATTAACTATCCGTCGCGGATTTTATCCGCGGATATCCGTGGGCACGAGTATTGTTGCCATCCCTAGTGTTACATGTCAGGTCATACTTTTTTTTTCAAAAATTATAAAATTTTGTCACGTGTCAAACTGATGTTGTGCCACGTGACAACAACAATGTGATGTGACACTGACAATACTACATGTCATTGTTGAATATGAAAAATCTGAATTTAGTCCCTTTGTTATTTTGTCCTAATTTCATATCTTTTTTTTATACTATAGTAGTTTCATCCCTATCTAGATTAAGACAATATTTATTTTTATATTAATGTTCCAATGATATTTTTAATAGGATTAAGCTTGTTTAAAATTATATTTTACATTGAAACTCAATTTATTATTTTTTTCAAATATTTATATAACAATAGTTTGTGGTCAAATAATATTTGAGTCAATTTAAAAATACTTGAAATGTAAAATTTTAAAATAGTTTTATAACAATTAAAGATGTTTTAAATTGTTAAATAACTTTTTTAAAACAGTTTAATAACAAATTTAAAATAATTTTATAATAACTTAAAATGTTATAAATTGTTAAATAAAATTTAAAATAAATATATTTATCTTAAATTGCTATAAAACTGTTTTAAAATTATATATTTGAGTTTATAAAATTGTTATTTTTAAACTAATTATAACTTTGAAAATTATAAATATATGAATATTTAAAATTAAACTTAAATAAAGTTAAGTGCAGAATTTAAATTTAAATAAATTTAATTTGACTACAAATATTAATTATAATTAAATTTTATTTCAATTTAAAAGGAATTAAATTTTTATTGTTTAAAAAAAAATTGGGACTAAATTGAAACAAAATAAAAAATATAGGAATTAAATTGAAATTTTTCACAGTAACAATGACGTGTGATATCGTCATTGTCACAACACGCTGTCTTTGTCACTTGACAGAACCTTAATCTAACATGTGATGATTCTTTTTTTTCAAAAACAAAAAATTACGAGTCCACATGCAACACATTAACCAACTCTGTTAGTTCATTATTAACGAAAATGACCTAATTATAACTTATTTTTCAAAAAAAAGACCAAATTGAGATAAATAAAGAAATGTTTTAAAATTTATTTATAAGAATAGGACCAATAAAATAATCTAACCAAACTAAAAATATATTATAAAGCAACTAATTTCAAAAAATTAGGACAACAATATAATATATACAACTTTTTTAAATACATAGGTCAATACTTTTTAGAGTATGTAAAACTTTTTCAAAATATATGACAATACTTTGTTCCAAGAGGATGTTATGTGTGTTAGTTTTCTTGTTGTAAGTTTTATTTTGCGTGTAGTGTTAAAACTTCTTAAAATATATTTATTTATATTTTAAAGTGAAAAGTAAAAGTAATATGAGGTTAAATCTGAACTTATTCAAATAAAATCAAACTGTTAAATGTTTTTTTTTTTGTTCGGAAACCTCCGTATTCTATGTAAATACATGTCTACGAAGGCAATACCTTGTACTTTACTTTTAAAGCAGAGAAAAACGCTCTGAAGGCCTACAACATGTTGGTGCATTGTACAGAGTCCATTTTTTGGGTAGACACTGTTATGCAAAAAGTTTGTTTTAGTTTAAGATGATTTAATAAAAGATTCCTAATATGTTTAATTAGGTACATTCTACAAAGTCCCTTACTTGCAGGAATTTAGTTCCAAAACCCACGTCTAAATAAATTATAATTTTTTTAAAGTTTAAATTCAAATGTTTGATATAATTGTTTTATTCGATTACCATATGGAAAATAAAGTGGACAAATATTGAAAAAAAAAATGGAAGAACCAAATAAACAACATGTGAGATCAAATTATTATTAATCAAAAAATTATTAAATAGACTATATGAAAAAATTATGTGTTATTTTTATTAATGTTTAATTAACCATCTACTTTATTTATATTAAAAAGAGATGACAATTGAAATTGTAATAACAAATTTGTTACTATAATAACCCTTTGTTTTATTTAAGGTTATTTTAGTCTTACCTCTATGAATTGAAATCTGAAAACGAGCAAACACTATTTCACTTTTGAATATTATGATGTTTACGTGTTTGACAAATATAGCCATAGGAAAAAAAAGTGTTTTGAAAGCAAAATTCTGAAGACAAAATATCATGAAAAATATTGAAAGTGATTTGTAAACAAAATACAACCTTAAATAACAAATTATGGTTCAGACTAAAATAGGGAATATTTGTTTTTTTAGTTTTTAGATTTCATATTAGTAAAACTAATATAATCTTCAATAACACATATGTTAATATATACAAATTTTGTTATTACACTTTAATCGACATATCTTCCTACATTAATAAAATAGATATTCATAAGAAAAATAGAGAAGATAGAAAGATTTCCATCACCTTTTACTTATATCCATATTATTAAATACATAAATAAATGTCGTAAAAAGTTTTTTGTTTTGTTTTTTTTTTAATTTTACAATAATTCTCCAACTACATACACAAAACACAATACTATACTACAAAAATGTCAACCGGTCAAACTGCTGAATTGTAGTTGCAATTGCTACCAACACCACTTTTCATGTTCTAAAGGTATAACCCTCGTGAAACAACTTTTTATTTATCAACGTGTCTTCTACTTTTCTTATATTTTCTTATAAATAATATATATAATTTTAATTAAAATTCGGATAAGTTTTTATTTATTTATTTATTTTTAATTTCATCTCATTGTAGTACACACCTGGAAGCAGTATATGAAAGATAATTTTTTTGTCGTATTTCATATGGAAACTAGCCAGGTGGCGTGTATACCGTTAGAGGCATTGGGCGTCACGGTCACCGCGAGGTGATATGGCCGAAAACCCATACCGACAACTTCCCATGCACGCCACGTGTACAGTTAATATATTTTATTGGTATTTAATTCCGTAATTAACTTAATCTTTTGGATGCTTTGCTTTCTGCATCGTCTCTGGAAGTTCAATTGCTTGGCCTATGGTCTTGGACCGTTTCGTTGACCTGCCCCACCTCTGCTATAAGGACAAAAAAACGCAACCGTTTCATCTTCATTTCTTCACAATTTTGTTGGGGCTAGCTCAGTAGTAGTAGGAATGGTGAAGTAAAGAGAGGAATCGCGATCTGGGATAGGGTGTAGCTGAAAGAATAAGGATCGAGTTGAGATGGGTTTCTTTAGTGCCATTTTGGGGTTTTTCGGATTCGGGGTTGGGATTTCCATTGGCCTTGTGGCTGGCTATTTTCTCTTCATCTACTTTCAACCCACTAATGTTGAGGTAAGTGTGCGTGTAGCACCGTACACTGTGATTCTTTGAGCATTGTCCTCGTGATTCGCTTTGATAATTGTTATTGTGCCTTGAACAGGATCCTGAAATCAAACCAATGGTGGAGCAAGAGCAGGAGACTTTGCAGAAGATGTTTCCGGAGATTCCTGTTTGGATAAAAAGTCCGGATTTCGATCGGGTAACCGAACTACTCTATTGCTTCGTTTTGTTTCTTTTTCTGGCTTTAGGATTTGGCCGTTGAACTAACCCGATTCGCCGTTTTTTTTTTTCTCAAGCTTGACTGGCTCAACAAGTTTTTAGAGTATATGTGGCCGTATCTTGATAAGGTTTGTAGTTTTTACTTGCTTTACCTTGGCTTTTGGTTGCTCTTGTTTCTTCGCCTGTTTGAATGTAGAGATGTTTTTGATTATTTTTTTAGGCAATTTGCAAGACTGCCAAGAACATTGCAAAACCCATAATTGCTGAGCAGATTCCTAAATATAAAATTGATTCTGTTGAGTTTGAAACACTCACGCTGGGTTCACTGCCGCCAACTTTTCAAGGTTAGTAGATCTGGACACGATGCATTCTTAGGGTTTTGACAATGTTTTGTTAACTGCGTCAGCTAATTAGGGTTTTGACTGTGTTTTTGTGAACTGCGTCAGCTAATTCATCGAGTTTTGTTTTTTGGTATAACTAGGAGGTATACCCCCGGTCGGTCCAGTTTTTTTTTTTGATAAAATGGTACCAAAATCAGACTCAGTTGCGACTTTATGCCCGAATCGAGAGTTCAATCCCAGACCTTGGTTAAGGAACCCAAATAAACAACCTGTGCGGACAATTTTTGGTTTCGTGGAGTTACTATTCAATTGTTTACAAAGGGATAATTTAGGAAGAGGATTTCCTGATGACTGAGAGAGAAGTAGTTTTGAATATTAACCTTCAATTATATTTTTAACTTTACGAAGTTAATCTGTTGTAAGAGGAAAAAATGGCCGTTAGATAATAGATTATGATGAGTGAACCCTTGATTGTGTGAAATGTTGTGACTGCACCTTGTATAGGTCCATAAATATGGCTATTTTTAGATATTGGTAGTTTAGCAAAGATAATGTTTTTTTGGGACACGAAAGACATTATCAGAAAAAGTTCATTTGATAGAGAAAGAGTAACCGGCATTTAGACACAATTTTCTCGTTTGCCACTGTATACACAACTCCAACGTCATGGGTTTTGTTGGTCCAAAATAAAAATTTATCGATTAAATTCAAGGTTTGAAATTGAGGTTGTGCTTCAAGGTTTCATAATTATGAGTCGGTTGTTAAATTCTTAAAGATGGCTCTTTTGTGTCTTCTTCTTTGCATTAAAGGGTTGTTTGGCCTGTTTCTCTGCTATTCTATGCCATAACTGATTGTCTCTTGTTAACTTTCTTTTATGTCATATTTATATTCCTAATACTTTTGTTGAATGCACGTTGATAGGAATGAAAGTTTATGTGACTGATGAGAAGGAGTTAATTATGGAGCCTTCTGTAAAGTGGGCCGGAAATCCTAATGTTACTGTTTCTGTTAAGGCATTTGGGTTGAAAGCAACTGTGCAGGTAATTTGTTGTGTTTGAGTGAGTTAGTAGAAAGGGCGTAGGTGCTTTTTTCCCCTTCTTACTGAGATCTCTTATTTTTATCAGGTTGTAGATTTGCAAGCTTTCCTATTGCCTCGCATTACTTTGAAGCCTTTGGTTCCTAGTTTTCCTTGCTTTGCCAACATATATGTCTCCCTCATGGAAAAGGTTGGTGATTGTTGTATTACTGATCCACTTTGCACAAGTATAATTCGTGGTCATCTATTCAAAATGCTTTAATTCAGGATATATTTCTGTCTTATTTTATTGCTTGTATTGCACAATGTTTGATTGTTGAATTGCTTTTTTGCCCGTTTTGAAAGTTTTTAAAGAATGTTATTTACAAGAGCTATAATTGTTTTTACGTCTAGAATACACATGTATTAAGGATCACTATCTTCTAGAAATCACGATCACAACTACCTTATATTGTAAACCTAAATGTGGTAACCTTTGCGTTTGTGATGTTTAGAATAAAAAGCTAATCACAGTCATGATATTTATGCATCTTACTACTGAAAGGTGACTTTCAATATATTTTGAAATTATAGGACAATTAGGGCTTGTGCCGTGAACATGATGTGATAGGATAAGGGAATATGATATAATAGGATAAGAGAATATGCTATTATAACAACAAGATAAAGAATAATTATATTTAGTACGCAGTGCACACAATAATATACATGTTGAAATGACACTTTTTCATTAAAATTGTATATAATTTTCTAAAAATCGATTTTCAATTTAAATTTCTAACATTATGAAAATTACAAAGAATAATTTTAACTAAATTATATTTTATTTATAGAACTATATTTGTAAAATAAATAACTATAAGATTTTGAAATTATTATTAGCATCTTTAAAATTATTTAAAAAGGCATTTTTTAATTTTAATATTCTGATAAATAATATAATTTAAATTTATGTGTCACAATAATGACTCATAAATACATATAAGATAATATGTCAAATAAAAAATTATGATATATATATATATATTAATATTAATATTAATATTAATATTAATATTAACAAAATTATACAGAGTTTTTTATTTTATTTATAGTTACTTTTTCTTAAAATTATATAGATAAATAGATAGATGGATGGATAGATATGGATATAGTTTAGCAACTTGTTTGAAGTTCCATATTGACTAGAAATAAGGCCAATTTAGAGTATGTATATATGTGAGTGCAAATCTCACCTTACAAGTTGGTTTTTGTGTGGTTGACTTAGACTTAAAGTCCACTTCTTAACACAACTTTAAATTTAAATATAATATAATAATTGTGACTGTGTTCTTTTTCTTTTAGGGTGGGCTTCCTCCATATGCAAATGATCTGTGGTTGTATGTCTGGAGTTGTTATTGCCATCTTATCATAACCTAGATGATGTTGAAATCCCAACATTTTTTCTTCCTTATAGATAATTGACTGTTATTTGATTTTGTTTTCTTCCTTCCCAAGATTGGTATATCAAGTGGTGATTATTTTATATATGGTACGTACTTATCTTCTCTTTGTTTCTATTGTACATTTTCTTGTAGCCACATGTTGACTTTGGGCTAAAGCTCATAGGGGCTGATCTTATGTCTATTCCAGGCGTCTATAGGATCGTTCAGGTATAAGATGCCACTGTTTTTATTTGTTTGTTTGCATGGTAGACTTGCACTCATTTGTTTTCCACCCTTTAAGCCAGAGTGGCTGCTGCCTGCATGGTAGACAATGTCACCTCTGGTACATTTTATTCTGGAACGAGTGATATTATCAACCTAGACCATTGATTTGTGTTTGCACAAAGCATCTTGCTTGCTGAATGAAGGGAGAATTATCAGGGATTGCATCAAGCTGGTTTGGTGTTTGCTTATGATAGATAGACATTTGATTGCTTGAGGAAATTAGAACTTGTGCGTTAGTAATTGAACTGTCTTGTATAACTTGGATGTACATGAAGAAATACGATAGGTAGTGTAGATGTCTTAAATTGAATGGCTTGTGGACTTATTTGGTGTTATCTTACAGTTCATAGAGGGTATAATCAAGTCTTGTTGGTTAAAGTGGTTCAATGGTGTGCTGTTATTATTTTTTATTGAAGTCAGTTTGTAGTTTGGGTATTTGTGATTTATTCTTTAGTAGCATCCTATTTTTGTTATTTTACTAAGCTTGTTTTTGTTTATTGAAGTTTCAGTGCTTTTAAACTAATTTAAAGAGTTTTCTTTTCAGGATATCATCAAAGATCAGGTTGCAAACATGTATTTATGGCCCAAAACCTTGGAAGTTCCAGTTTTAGATATGTCAAAGTATGCTTCTTCATTTATATAAATATTTGTTGAAAATATATATTTATATTGCGTTAACCCCTTTCTGTTTTTTCTTGGAATGTTATTGGGAAATCATAGAGCCTTGAAGAGGCCTGTTGGAATTTTACATGTAAAGGTTCTTCATGCAATGAAGCTAAAGAAAAAAGATCTTCTTGGTGCATCTGACCCCTATGTAAAGCTAAAGCTTACTGATGATAAATTGCCATCGAAAAAGACTACTGTGAAGCACAAGAACTTAAATCCTGAATGGAATGAAGAATTCAATTTGATAGTTAAAGATCCTGACTCCCAGGTTTTAGAGATTAATGTTTATGACTGGGAGCAGGTAAACCTCTTGAACTTTTGAGTGTTTTTTCTTGTTTCTTCTTATGATATGTCAACTGAAATTTGGTTTCGTATCTTGTTTAGGTTGGGAAGCATGATAAGATGGGTATGAATACAATATCTTTAAAAGAAGTTTCCCCTGAAGAGCCTAAACGTTTTACTCTTGACCTCCTAAAAAACATGGATCCCAGTGATGTCCAAAATGAGAAGTCACGTGGGCAGATTGTTTTAGAACTGACATATAAACCCTTCAAGGAGGAGGATTTGGCCAAGGGTTTTGAAGAGACGCAGACTGTGCCAAAAGCTCCTGAAGGTACTCCGGCAGGTGGAGGTTTGCTTGTTGTTATAGTCCATGAAGCTCAAGATGTCGAAGGGAAGTATCACACTAATCCACATGTACGACTTATATTCAGAGGGGAAGAGAAAAAAACAAAGGTAGGGAATCCTAAGAACTGCGTGCATTTTTTATTTTATTTCTTCATTATCTGTAGTAGATAAACTAGGTGGGCTTCCTAAATTTTGCCATGGAAGATAGGAAAAACATCTTTACAAGCTTAGGTTTTAATATGCCTTAATGAATTTTCAGACTTCTTTACATTCAACTAATCCCTGTAGGCAGTAGCTAATAGACCCTAATTGGGAGGGGTGGGTACAAAGTACAATTTGGCAAATTTATTATGGAATGTAATATAGTGTTAGAGATTTTAATCAGCATATTGTAATTTTATCATTCTACCCACTATATGGTATTGGCTTGTTACTTTAATAGGCTGTTAAAACAACTTCTGTATAATGACATGATTGATTTGATCCAATGGATTATTCACGTCTTTAGTCAAGCACCTAATTAATTAACTTTGTATTACTATACCAAACGTAGAGTAGACCGAGAAGATGGTAGCTTGTGCATTAATTTGGATTGATATTGTTTTTTTTATGAAATGCTAATGATACTGTGGTTACAATCACAGCGCATTAAAAAGAATAGAGATCCAAGGTGGGAAGATGAGTTCCATTTTATGGTGGATGAGCCTCCCACCAATGATAGATTACACGTGGAGGTCCTCAGCACTTCATCACGAAACCTTCTCCACCAAAAGGTACATAATCACAGCAAGTCTTATGCTCCAAATATGTAATGCATTATTCTTAATATGATGGTATGCCGCGGAAAAGGTACATGAACATGATCATAGCAAGTAGAAACTAAACCGGCTAGACTAGGAAGCTTCAAATTGTTGAAGGAGGTTGGAAGTACTCGGGAAATCTACACACATTTAATGATTTCAAATCCAAATATAAAACGTGTAGGATAAACAACTGCCTTTAGCTTTGGGTGATGTTGTTAACAAACACACAATTCTATAGTATAAGTGAAGAAAAGAACTCAGCACCAAGGTGCTACTGTTTTATTGAAAGAATGAAATCAAGAAAACAGAGAACAATGGCTGCCATGAGCACACTGTCATCTCAGCCCAAAAAGCCTGTCCCAACAATCCTCACCCCTTCTCTCCTCACCTTCCTCCCCCTATATCCTTCCGCCCTTCTGACAGAAAAGAATATCTAAGATTCCCTATTCTCTCTCCTCTTGCCATCTCTGCTAAACAGTTAGCACTTTCCCCTTCAGATTTTGCTTGTGGACCCCAATTAATGGTTTTCCATTTTTTTCTTTCATGCACCCTCTTAACCTTCTCTTTTTGTCTCTCATCTTCTTGGGCCTGGGCTTGATTCGTATCAGATGTCATGTTTAATCTACCTGCATCTGCTTCCTTCCAATGAAAACATTTTACCGTGACATGCTCACAGTTAAAATCTATTCTAATGGAAGCTTTATGAGTTTATATATTTATGAAGTTGCTTGGTTTTATTGGAAGAGAAGAAAGTAAATCACATGTCTCTAAAGTTCGAGTTCGAGTTCGAGGGAGGTTTATATAACAGTCAAAATGTACGTTGGGAATGACTGTAATCTTGTTTGTAGAATTGAATGTTGTGAAATTGTCTTCTGTAGTTCATATAGGAACATTGTTTTGAATTTTTGGGAGATAGGAAGGTAGAGAGGATCTTTTCTATGTTCTGCGGTAAACTATATGCACATGCATTAGGTTTTTGTCATGACTATTTTTGCTATGACTTCATTAGTTTTTGCCCTTCATAGCTAAAATGCATATTTATATAGCCAATGGTTTGTTTTTACCTTTCATGTTCTTGACATGGCCGAGTTTTATTATCTGCTGCTTCTTTTGGCATTAGGAATCACTGGGTTATATCGACATCAATCTTGGGGATGTTGTTGCCAACAAAAGAATTAATGAGAGGTACCATCTCATAGACTCCAAGAATGGTCGCCTCCAGGTAGAGTTGCAGTGGAGAACCTCAGAAGCAGGATGATTAAATTCTCCATCAATTTGTATTTCTGATTCCTTACCCCATCATCCTTTCCTTCTTTTAAATTTGTCTTGCGAGATATATTGGTTTTATTTGTCAATCATGTACATGTTTGTGAAAAAGGTTTGAAATAGCAAAAGCATAAAGATGATTTGGTTTGGAGTATAATATACGTTTACATTATTTGATTGGATATATGATGCTTATCCCATTTTCAGCTTGAACAATAATGTCAACTAGCCCCTGTTTTTATTTTTTTCCCAGATTAATCGGCTAGCCCATATCCAATATATCAGGAATTATCAATATTGTTATCCCGGTACTTTTGACTCACGAAATTCGCCTAGTCGTAAGCAGCTATTCATGAAAGCTTTTTTTAAACTAATTTTAACTTACAAAAGTTATTTTACCTTTTTTTCTTTGAAAGTGTTTATAAAAAAGTTTGTTTAAAATTCCTTTACCAAATCGATGAAACAACTTAACTGCATGGTTAAAATTTGAGATCAGATTCATTTAAAACATTATTCAAAATTTTGATCTTTTATTTGTGAAAGTGTATCAAAATTTTGATCTTTTATGAGAAAAAAATCTTCTTATTTTCCTCTAAAATACAAAAAGTGAATATTTTGTATTTTAATAATACACGTAAATATATGATGAATCAAATATCACGTGACACTTTAGTTTTTTTAATATAATATCAATATTTAACTTATTTTAAAAAATACAATCTTCCAAAGAAATTTTATTTATTTATTTTAAAATAAATATAATGGGCTCAAATTAGTAATTTTAGTGAGATGAGAATAATTTTTTTTTACATAAATTAAACTTAGTATTCATTCAGTTTATAAGAACTATAAACAATTATTATAGTTCTTAAAAAAACAATGGTTTGTTTCATAAAAACCAAAATTTTATCTTAGAAAGATTAAAATATATGTAAAAATTTCAAAATTAGAAAATTGTAAGAGAAACTGTCATCAAAACCACCTTTTTTGTTTCGTTTTGTTGTTTTTACTCATGTATAAGTTTTAAACGAAAATCACAAACAAATGTAAAAAAAAAAAATCCTAGGTTGTTTGTTCTAGTAGGTATAATATGGCTATGTATGAGAATGGATTCATTTAAATGTACAATTAAGTTTTGGACAGATATGAAATATTGGACAGATGGTAATAAAGTCGTGCACTATCTCTCTTGTCCGAAACGAATTGGAAATTAATGGCCTTGCATAAGAAACATGTCCGTATATTTTATGTTGAAAATTTCTGCAGCACCTTTTTATTAATGCATGGTAGTTTTGTTAAAAAAAAACATTATTCAATAAAAATAATATATAGTTTTATTTAGAAATAAAACAAAATGTGAATGCGTTTTGTCCCTTCCTAATTTCGATTTGTTTTTAGCTGATTGATTATGAATTGTGGTGAAGCTAGCGAGTGAGCCAATTAAAAAGTGTGACGTGGCAATAGAGAAATGGGAAGGCATTGGAATATGCCATGGTAATGGGAGCACCACCCATACATACAACACAATTATCCATTCACTCGTTCATTCAATACATTCTCAGTTAGCAGTTAGCAGTGCACTGAGGTTTTCTTCTTTGTTCTTTGGTTTCTCTTTTTCGCGTGTCAAACAGATTCCGTTATCCCCTGAGTATGGCGTTGCCGGTGGTGGTCGACTCAGAGTACCTCAAGGAGGTCGACAAGGCTCGCCGCGATCTCCGTGCACTCATCGCTAACAGGAACTGCGCTCCTCTCATGCTTCGCCTAGCGTATGTTCTTCTTCTCTATTTCTTTTATTTTTTCCAGCCAAACAGTTTGATGCTAATACTTAGGTTTCGAGTTTTCGCTTCTTACACGGTCAACGCTGCGATCGTGCAATTTTATTTCGTTTTTCCGTGCTTGAAATTGCTTAATCTGATGCAGCTGGCACGATGCCGGCACTTACGATGCCAAAACCAAGACCGGTGGACCTAACGGTTCGATCCGGAACGAGGAAGAATATTCTCACGGTTCCAACAATGGCTTGAAGAAGGCTATTGATTTCTGCGGTATGTTTTCTTGTCTCGCTCGCTCTTATTTGCGCTTTGTGCTATTTGAGTATTGAATTTATAACAAGACATATAGGCTTCGATTAGATTTGTGTATTGGCGTGGTCCTGCCTTGTGTTGAGTCGAGATTCGAACCTATTCCAGTTCAACTTGCTTTGGATATTTTTACCGAAATAGTATCGTTGGTTGTAATTATGACGGTCCCCTTATTTTTCTAAGAGTCGGCTTATTTTCTGATGTCACAGAGGAAGTGAAGGCAAAACATCCTAAGATTACGTATGCAGATCTTTACCAGGTAATCATTCTGTTTTCATTCAGTTGTTTGTTATGAAAGTCTGTAGTGAATCTGATAATTTGGTACTGAATTATTTAGCGATAATTGTAGAATGTGGTAAATGAACTTCCAAAGTTGTGTGAGATGTATATGATAATTGATTCAGGGTTCCATTTTCTGCAACTTTTGACTCAATTTACTCTTTTCGTACGCTGTTTTTTATGCAAATCTCGTGGATGCTGGCTAGGCTTTGGCTTTTCCGTAGTGCCAGGTGGTGTAGTTTATGATTCTTGTTTCATTTTTGTTGCCTAATATTGAATTTCAGTACGAGGTCGATGCATCAATAGTAAAGTTACATACTTATCTAGTCCAGTGATGCAGTGCCTTGTTACAATTAGGGCTCATGCTGTCATAATGTGACATCCCTGACTACTTATGGTTTCACATTACAACCCTTTATGTGGCTGTGATATTGTGATTAGTGGTTGTGTTCACAACCACTAATCATTCCTTTTTGATATGTTTGAAAATCACAAAAGGATCTGCTACGTAAGTGCAATCAAAGTCCTCAAACAAAATTTTCTTCATTCTTTCTCTTTCTTTACTTGGTAGTTTAGGAAATTTTGAAGGGTGGGGGGATTTTAGGATGTTGGCAAGTTGGTGAACGAAAGGTATTATTTTAAAGGCATTTACGGCCTGTTTAATACTGCACACAAATGTTTCTCTCTCAAAAGAGGGGGAAAAATCCTTAAAACAAGAATTATGGGTAGCTATGCCAAATTTTTATAAAGAGCTATACTACACCTAGATGTTGCTAGTTAAAAAGCTTACAGGAGTACAATTAAAGGTGGAGCTCCTCTGTTAGTTAATGCAATGCGTTTCAAGTTTTAATAGTTTAATCATTTCCCTCCTTGTAGTTCAATTCTTTTGTAGCTAGTTAGGACATGCATATAGTTAACGTCAGTGCTTAAGATTTCTGCAAGGAAGTTGAACACCATTTGACTGGATTTTATTATGCATTTATGTACTAATGTTAAGGTTAGAAAATGTCAGCAATTTCATATTCTGAAAATCAAAGTTTCCCTTAACGTTTCTGAAATAGTTTATGTCAGAATCAAGGGTTTACTGGATATTTGTGTATATGACGCACAAGTCCATTAAATCCGATGAGTGCATGAATTCAGATTCTGTTGAAACAGAGAGGGGGAAGATTATTACTCATGGGGCTTACGTTATATAAAAAAAGACTCACATTCTTAAGTAGAGAATTAAATTAACTGCCTTATAGATTAGATTATACAATCTGCTCTAAAATAATTTCTTTCTCCACGTGCTTCCAGCTTGCTGGTGTTGTTGCAGTTGAGGTTACGGGGGGTCCCACAATTGATTTTGTTCCTGGTAGAAAGGTAGGTTGTGCCATACAAAGTCGGAATATTTCTTGTTATGAAATCAAGGAATCTTGTTTAGTTGATGCGATCTTCTATTCTTGTAGGATTCAAAAGTATCTCCTAAAGAAGGGCGGCTTCCTGATGCTAAACAAGGTGTGTTTTTAAATTTTGTCAGTAGTGGAACTGTTCCCTTTTCCTGGACTATGAAATATGTTATATATTTTCTATTCCCTTCACAATGGACTAGGTTAAGAATTTTAATGAAAGCATAAGAATATGGCAATGCTGTTTGTAGGTGTTTCTCATCTCCGTGATATCTTCTATCGAATGGGCTTGACTGATCGAGAAATCGTTGCGCTGTCTGGAGGGCATACGCTGGTAATTCTCCTTTTTGTGTAATATCTCTTTTATTACTTGCTGTGATTATGGATAGATATACTTACCTTAATTTCTCTGGTCTTATAAGGGGAGAGCACATCCAGACAGATCAGGTTTTGATGGACCTTGGACGGAGGACCCTCTGAAGTTTGATAACTCATACTTTGTGTAAGACTCGTGTTGTGTGCAATAATACTATTAACTTTATCTGTTCTTTGTAGAGCTTCACTAGTGCCTTACAATTCATAAAGAGTTTGATTTTTGTCTACAACTGAATATCACCGTTAAACAGGGAACTTTTGAAAGGCGATTATATTGGGCTGCTCAAACTTCCAACAGACAAGGCTTTATTGGAGGATCCTGAATTTCGCCGTTACGTTGAACTATATGCGAAGGTAATGGAGATTAATTCAAATAACTACCATTGGATATCTGTTTGTGCCGTGTCCAAATTACCAATTAATGTTTCTCAGTAGTGTTTCATCGGTCTGTTTGTTTAGTATAAGCACCAGTAAGCTTGCAAGCTTATTGCATTAATTATTAGGTCAATCTTTGTCCTGATTTACCTCTAGGGTTGGTCTAGTTGTGAGGGATTTGTGTTGTATTCGTAAGGTAGTAGGTTGTATTCTCATTGCGACACTCTCACCGTTGTCCACAATAAAATCTTTGGGCCTGAACTCATTAAGTAGTGATTGATTAGTCGGACCCTTCTTACCCATAAGCGTTGTGCTTTGGAGTTTACTACGCTATCTTGGCACTTCATAAGTTAGGATGGTATTTTTCCCGTTGTTAGTTGGGTGGCTAAACCAACAAATTAACTTATTTAATATGACATCGACCTTTTATCCATTGGTTGGTCAGGTATAAATAAAACTACTTACTCTTCTGGCAATTGACCTTACCTTGTCCTTTATTTTCTTTATTTGACACTGATGAAACTAATTTTTACATTAAACTATATAACATGCCTGTTAGCCTGGGATATAGCTAGACTTAGATTATTGGGTGGCCAACCGTAGAACAATTTTACATAAACATAACTCTCAAGTTTCCATACTTACATAAGTTATAAGAGAATTACAATTATAATTTAATTGTATGATGAATTGCATTGCACCCACTGAGCCCTTGAGATTTTTTTCTGCATTACATTCAACTTTTAAAATAACTATAGTACTTATTTAATTGAAATAGTTTGCAGTTATAAAAGAATATTATAATGTTTTCCATGGTCCGTGGCTTTGGTACAATATTCACGGACACGGTTCCTTAAAACCTTTGAATAATTTAGGTCATATAGGTGTGAATTTGTGATTAAATCATGGTAGAGACTTAGAGGTTATAATAAATCATTGGTTGAATTAGAATAAAGAAAATGAAGATAGCGATCATTCCTAAATCATAGGTCTCTCATTCTATTTCTGTTACAGACGCACAGTCTCACCCAAAGTAAAATAATTAGGGAAGGGGATTGAAATTTGAAGGTTGTCCAACTCTCTATGCACTTTCAAATAAGGGCACGGGGGGTGCATGAGACGTCAAATAAGAGAGAAAACGGATTTCGAGAAGGTTAAGGAGTTTACTATATTTCATGTATTTTGTTTAACCAACTGAACTAGACTTCCTTTACAGTCCATAAATATGATTAAATCATAAAGTATAAAAATTATATCTCACACTATAAATGACCAATTATTATACTAAAACTGTCTAATGGTGATGGTCTAGTAATAATATTGTGAAAGAGTTGCATTCTATTTGAATTGTGATTTTTTTCATTACACGTGCGCAGACCATTCTAATTGGTGTTCTTGCTGTTAGCGCTTATATTGTATGTAGAGTTTTAGAATAACTTTAGACATTTAGGCGAAGTTTATGTTTTGCTCCATTAAAGAAAATTAAGAGCATAGGTATTTGCAGCAAAGTTGTGATTGCTGTTAGTGTGCATCATTGAATTGCTTGAATCTGTCCGCTGTCTTATATTTTTAAACTGTCACTCGGGCAGGACGAGGATGTATTTTTCAGGGATTATGCTGAAGCGCACAAGAAACTTTCAGAGCTAGGCTTTGTGCCAAGTTCAAAGGCGATTTCTATTAAGGATGGGACCATATTGGCACAAAGTGCTGTAGGAGTAGTTGTTACTGCCGCAGTGGTGATCCTCAGTTACTTGTATGAAGTTCGCAAAAGAGGGAAGTAGACCTGGACATGTTCATCTCTCTTGGATGTTACATTTGCTTGACCCCGACCCATTATGTGCAAAATAGGGTTCATTTTTGCAGCTTCAGTTTCTATTTACTTGGCGCCAATAAAGAACAATGCTACAGTCACTCTGACTTTTATATGAATAGACTAAAAATATCCTGAATACTCAATTTGAGAGCAACGTCATAATACGTAAAAACAAAATTTAGCATTCCAGTTACGTGTTATTCACTGAAAGGTTAGAGGAGAGTAGACATGCCCATTTGCTCAAATAATAATAAAAAAAGAGGCTAATTTGTCATGCATGTTTCGTGCGAGGAAATCAGAATTACGAAAACTGGTACTGCGCTAGCTGAGATTTATGAAAATCATGCAGTAAGTTAGTCTGAACTAGAACAGAGAATACTGGTTCGAGTGATAACCAGATATATTACCTGTGTATTATACAAATGATTTGAATATATAAAATAAAAATATTAGTTTATAATTGTTATAAAATTGAATATACACAAACACAATTTATTGAAATGTATTTATGTTTTTTTAACTTTGTAATGTATAGTAAATGTCAAAACTATGTCACAAATAAAATCAATGTGAGTAATTTTTTTTACCAAATATAAATATATGAAGCTCAGTTAGATTCAATATTTAGTTAATTTATAGAAGAAGAAATCTAGTTATGCTAAGAATAATTATAAAAAAAAAAATTGTGGCAAGTGTTGAATACTATATAATAGAATATGGTGCGTTAACTATAGGAACAATTGAGGAATGGAGGTGCATTTGTATTCCTTGGGTGAAGAAAGACAAACAAACGTGTTTGTTATGGCAATTAGGAATACAAATTGGAGCCCTCCTACCCTCCTCCATCTCTAGTACTCATCATCATGTATGCCGATTTGAAAATGTATAGGCTGGAGGACACATGTGGTATTTAAATCGGATAAAAATGAAGAGCGGTAAAAGGAAGAAGTATGCACACAACAACGTGAGACTGAGATTGAGATATATCGAAATCTGCGGTAGTTGTCTGCCAACACTGTTTGAAGAGATTATTAATATATATTTTTTAACCTTATCCACTATACAGAGAGAGAGAGAGAGAGGAAAAAAGGTTGAAGTTGAGGAAGACACATGTGGAGGACAACGAAAGAGGTAGGTAAGAGCTCTTGGAAGTTAGGACAACCTCCCACGAGTACCTAAGCACATGACAAACTCGTGTTGATGTGCTGTGCTGGCTTTCATCAATCATGTAAATGCAAATCGTACGCCACACTCTCTTCCTCTCTATATGTAGTAGTAGTATATTAGACGACTCCCTTTTCCCTTCAACATTCACATTTTCCCTCCCATGTGGAACAACAATGTAATCATCATAATAATAATTAAACCCAACTCATCTATGTCTATGTGTATTCTTTCGCCTTTCTCCAATCATATATTATTTATTGCTTACTTTACTCTTATACGCACATTGCATCTTTTGGTTGGGTAGCCTTGTTGCCTCGCCCAATAAAATCTCCCACCATCTTAGTTGAGTTGTTCATTCTCTTTAAACTCAAAGAGCTCGTATTAAAAGCTAATGCAGTTAATTAATAGGAGACGAGACGAATACATACAATGTGCGTGTTTTTAGGTGCACACATATTTATTTGGTTACTTGGGTGTGGTGTGTTATGTGGCATGGTTGAAGATACAAGAGGAAGAGGATTTGGTCTAGAATTGCAAGTACAGTCAGAAAAGATGAAAAGGTGGGTGAAAATACTCCCAATAATTTCACCCATGTGGACTCAATCTTTTCCCTACAATCGTGCTGTTCCTCCTTGAAAGCAACCTCTTCCCATGAATATTAGCCCTCACCATCTCAGGGACTGGATAACACTGCTATAATAAGAACACAACAAAAAGATTAACCATGCCCCCATTCCCAACCTTTTCCTAAACTTGCAACACAGAAACGAAAACCCCCTACACAACCACAACCATTTCGCATTTCCAATTCCCCCTTCTCTCACTTCAACAACATCTTTCATTCAACACTTCTAGAAAGTAGAAACTTGTCTATTTGATCACCCTCTCTCTCTCTCTCATGCATCATAATGCACCAATACAATAAAGAACCACAACTACCATTACCATCCCTATTCTTTTCCACGCTATTTTCTTTTCTTTTCTTTTCCCTGTTGCAACTAACTTTCCCAAGTAACTATTCTTTTACGGAAATTAAGCCCACACGAACCCTTATGTTTATTTAACACACACTGTTGCTTTGCTTGGTTGCTGGCTGTCCACAATGAAACAACCGAATCATTGTGAAGAGCTTCAGAATTATATGTTTTACCATCGGATGCGCAGTCATGTGCTGGATAGAAAAAACATGGCACCGTCTTCTGCGTGTACACACACACATGTAACATTTTTTTATTCAACAACAACAAGGTTGTAACATTCCAAGATAATAATAAGAATCAAACTGAAATGCGTTAAGGTAGGTAGATCCTCCTAATCAAGTCAATTTCGAATAATGAAAAGCCTCTCTAACTTCAATTTGATTCCACTGTCACATGTACATTTTTTTAATCCCCAACCCGAACGATTAAATTAGAGATAGCTTGCTCCTCACATAACCGGAGTTTGACAGAGCAGTTGTTGAAGAAGGAATTTGGAACTGGTTTTTTACTCAGCAGAGATAAATTGGCAAGCGTGGGTTTAAGTTTTATATTAAGGGTAAAGCTTATGAGAAATAAAAAATGTTTCTTTTTTTTCCAAAAGGGGGTAAGAGATCACATCTTGTCCTGCATTGCCCATACTTTAATACATTCTACTTTACACCAACCTGAAGGTTACCCATTGTTAATGTCTTTTAACTAGTTATATCATTGATGCAAATATAGTATAAATATATCATCAGATAGGGAGAGGAAAGAGAAAGAGAGAGAGAGAGAAAGAGCCAACAGCCACTCTCCTTAACCTGTCTCACCAACTCGCGTCTAGAAGCACCAATTAGGGTCTTCCTTCTCTGTCCTCTCTTCTTTTTCTCTCTCTCTCTCTGTTGTGTTCTGTCCCCTTTCTTTTGGAGTCAAAAGCCTATAAAACCACACCCCAACTCCCTCTTTAACCGGCTTCTTTGTTGCTGCAAGCCAATCTTAATTCCTACCCTTACTTACATTACATACATATACGTATCGTATCATATCATATCATATCTCTAAAGTCACCAGAAAAACAGAAACTTCACAACACAATTCAATTCTCAGCTAATTATGGGAAGATCCCCTTGCTGTGAGAAAGCTCACACAAACAAAGGTGCATGGACCAAAGAAGAAGATGACAGACTCATATCTTATATTCGAGCTCACGGCGAGGGCTGCTGGCGGTCCCTCCCCAAAGCCGCCGGTCTCCTCCGCTGCGGCAAGAGCTGCCGCCTCCGCTGGATCAACTACCTCCGACCCGACCTCAAGCGTGGCAACTTCACCGAAGAAGAGGATGAACTCATCATCAAACTCCACAGCCTCCTCGGGAACAAGTAAGCAAACCCATCTCGTATCTCGTATTCTCATCGCATGAAAAAGGAAAAAATCTTATCTTTTTTTATCTAAATCGAAACCAAACAACCACGTTGTTGGTTGGCGTTGTTGGTGTTGTTTTAGGTGGTCTTTGATAGCTGGGAGATTGCCGGGGAGAACGGACAATGAAATAAAGAACTATTGGAACACTCACATAAGAAGGAAGCTTTTGAACAGAGGAATCGACCCTGCAACTCATAGACCTCTGAACGAAGCTGCTTCTTCTGCAACAGTTGTAACAGTCGCAACTGCCAGTAATATATCTTTCGGTAAACAAGAACAAGAGACAAGTTCGAGTAACGGAAGCGTGGTTAAAGGGACCATCTTCGAACGCTGCCCTGACTTGAACCTTGAGTTAACCATTAGTCCTCCTCGCCACCAACAACAACATCATCAACAACAACCTCAGAAGAATCTTTGCTTCGTTTGCAGTTTGGGTTTGCACAACAGCAAGGACTGCAGCTGCAACGTGGCCAGCCCCGTCACTGCCAACACCACCGCTCCTCCTTCTTCCGCCGCCGCTTATGATTTCTTGGGCTTGAAAACCAACGGTGTTTGGGATTGCACCAGCTTGGAAATGAAATGAAATGAATCCAAGCCATACCGATTAGTTAGTGTTGTTGGAGAGAACCGAGAGAATGAAATTCATTAGTTTTGAATTTTCTCTCCTTATTCCTTTCTTCTCTTCTCTGATTTGTGTAATTAATTAATTAATTACTTAATTAGTCGCTGATGATGCATAATATATAGTTCCGGTACAGTTGAACATCATTCCTTTTCTTGTTACTCTTCTCTGATCTGCAACCAGACTGGTATAGCAGTATATTCATTCAAATCTTCTCAATTTGCAAACTTTTTTTATTTAACGGAAGTCGATCTTTCCGATTGGGGTGAGTAATGACAGCTCTTTTAATCATATTTTACTGAATATTCAATGGTTTATCTGCATCATCACATCCCAGGTCATATATAGTTAATCTTTTTCTTTCCCAATTCTTAATTTTTAATTTGAGTATGTATGATAATCATTCGAGACTCCACATGGATGCAACGAACAATTGAGCTAGCTCCCTCAGATTCCTTATTATTTATATATGAATCTTGATGCTATGGTGAATAATATTATGTATGCATCCATGCGTCATATATATAGAGTATAGACACCACTGAGGCTGTTGGTGACGATCTTTATTTCCCTTTTTCTTCCTCTTTAAATTCTTTTTGGAGGCTTTTGGGCTTGTCTTTTATGGAGAAAAATAAAAGGAAAAGGGAGATGAGATGATAGATATATCCATCCATGTATACGCAAACAGTGAGTGGATAAGCTGGAACTGGAGTTGAACTTTTTTAGATGGAATTAATGGCTCTATTCCCCTGCTACCTAATCAAGTTTTAAAAAATAAAATAATGCTCCCTACATCTCTGCACATCATTTTATATATCTCTACAAATTTTCATTCTTTAATATAATTTAACCACATGTTGTGTGGAGGAAAGTGAAACATGTGGCTTGTTTGGTAATTGAAAAAAAAAAGAAAAGAATGAAAATCTCAATCTGATATCTACTGAATCAGAGTTACAGCTAGCTAAATACTGATACATATGATATCAGGTACTGATAGAAACAAGATATGTAAAACGCGTGAATGAAGCAGCAAGTAGAGTAGAATAGAATCCGTAGTACCACAAGTTCCTTCTACCAACCTCATTAACATTAAATTATTCCAACAAACTTCTTAACTTTGGTGTGTGTGTGTGTGTATGTAGATGCCAACATACCTAGATTTTCCCAGACTTTATTTATTTTACCTTACAGAGAGATCCACACTCTGCTCTTCCATATTTGGTGATACGTCTTGGTATCATATTTGATATGAGATTAGAGAGAGATGAAAGAGAGGTAAAAAAGTGTATGATTAATTAGGTAGTTAATTGGTTTGGTTAGGTTAATCCTGAGTTAGTTGTTGTATTGGGTGGGCACACTCGTTTTCAGTCGACATCTATATTGATTGTTAGTTATTTAAAGAATGTTTTGTGGTGGTTTTGGGTGATGAAATAGGAGTTGCGTGGTTATGTTTCTAAACTTTATGGTGCTTGCTTGGTGCGAGTATGCTTTCTGAACACTGGCTAGGTAGCTACTAGCAACATTATTGCGTATTGACGATGGATAGATAGATAGATATATATACAAAAAGAGGTTTAGAATAGGTAAATGGCATAAATCACATTAAAAGGTGGGAGCAACTAAAATAAAATGGGCAGTAAATTGATCCTACCAACCATTCAAATTTTATCTGCCGCATTAACTGAGGGTCATGTCATGGGGTCTGTCAGAGCAGAGACCAATTGGATTCGATTGGCCAGTTCTGGGTGCATTGGATTATTAATGGGGATGTTTTTCTCCAACCTAATAACATTTTCAAGACTGTGACATTCGTGTCTGATACAGAATAAATCAAAAAGATTCATTTTTTTAGTTACCCTTTTGTAATTTCTGAGTAAAATAAAATCATGCAGATGAGATAACAACACAACACAACACAAACGAACGAAGAGAAAGGACAGAGGAGGTGGTGGTAGCTATTTTCCAACCTTCCCACATATAATGGGGAGCGTCCCTTTTCAACCATCCCTTTTTTCCTTTTTCAAAAGTGTTAGGTAGAGACATTAGAAGCTTCCATCAGATATTTTTTTAATATTAATTTCCTCACTGCTCCCAAGCTAAGGTAGCCTCACAAAAACTATGGTCTTGTTTTTTGATAGCGCAGCCAAGAAGTTTGAAGTGCCCCGAGATAGGGGACTTTTCTGGTTTTAATTTATTGCTTTCTTTCTGAGACCGTGAAATAGCAACTGGGTTGGCCAAAGATTGCAGCTTTCTTATTGTTCCTGCTCTCTACTACTCTACTCTACTCTGATGATACATACGTATTGTTAAATTGGTTGAACCTGCACCCACTTCACATGCATGATTTGTAGTGGGTCCATTTGGATTCATCTCTAGATCCTCACACCATCACCTTGGAGATTACTAAATTATGGACAGGGATGCCTTACATAAGCCATTGTTTGGTGCAAGTACTTTATCCAATTCTGTTCCTTTGGATGTGCATGTGTGTAGCATATAGATATGGATCACATGATATTAATAATAATAATAATCATAATGTTGATAGTACCTTAACCAACTTGATAAATGCCACCACACATGTGTTCACTTTATGGCCATTCCCTGGCCCTTGCTGTATATCAATTATTGCTTCATCGTTTCTTCTCTTTTTCTTTCCCTCTTCGTATACCAATTCCTTTTTTGCTAATTTTAGATCCTTTTCACTTTGCTTTCGACATGTGCTCATGATTTACCAGGATAGAAAATGTTGGAGAAACTGTATATCTTTCTTCACCAGTGTATATATAAAGTAATAAAATTAAGTCCTGTTATTTGGGACCTGGTCAAGTAATGATCTTGCGTTGAATCTTGAGAAAAGAAAACCAGAAGGGTTGAATTGTTGGTGTACTTTGTTTCTATTTTATCTGCCCCTTTTCTCGTCCACTTGCATATGCAGTTTTTATATAATCAGACAAAAGTCATAACTGTTATCTTGGACATAGAAATCTCCTACTGATAAAATCATTCTCTTAAAGCTAAGAAGGAAAGAAAAAAACATTTATTCGTTTTAACTCGAATGACTTGAGACATTATCCACTTTCTCTTTGTAATCCGTCTTTCATCTATAAAGCTGCAGGTCCAAATAAAGTGTAAGCAACAAACAAACATTTCAAAAACTTGTGAAATTGAGCACCCAAAAGTCAGAGCATTCAAAATCACATTCACTTTGACATTTTTTTTTATGTTGAGTATTAAAGAGATCCAAACTATAGTTACATTCAAAACAACATTTGATGTTTTTTCTTTGAATGAAATTTCAGCCTCCTTCAACCAAGCTTAAATTTTTTAACTTTAATCCAGACACGTTTGTAACTTTCACCGTTGAATTACAATTATATTTATATGTGAAGAAATTAGGCAATAATCTTTAACTTTTAAAACTTGATGGTACGTTTGGATAAGGTATTTTAATGAAGCAATTTTTTTTTAAGAATTTAGATTTTTTTGTAATGAAATGTTTTAATTGGATAGGAGAATTAAAAAGCAATTAAAATGGAATTTTTTTTTGAAGTATTTCAATTAGCTAAATTAGTAGAAATTTAAATAATTCTCAAAATAGGTGAAATTTGAAATTCTTTTTACTCAACCTTACCCAGACGGACTCGATTGACCCGTCAACTCGACAAGCCTGATCGGCTTGACATCCTAGACAAGTTTGACGACCTAAACGGGCCTAACGACCTACATGGGTCCAACCTAGTATATATCGGCCCAGCCCAACAACATATATTGGTTGGGCGGGTCTAGCCCGTCCGGGTTTCTCAACCAGTTCGCTTGTCTGGGTTGTTGGGTCGGATCAACCCGTTTTTAAATTTATCATGAACTCAAAACATAATTAAGCCTAAAATAAATATTTTTAAAATGAAATTTTATCTCACAAGAAATTCAATTGTTTTATCCAAACAATAAATTGAAATGTAAGATATTTTAATTTCTTTATCTAAGCAAGTTATTTAAAAAATTAAGAAAATTTAATTCCAAACAATTCAAATACAATGCTTTCAATTTCTCAGTATCGTTGAAATGCTCTATCTAAACACAAAGTTAGGTATTTGTGTTGTAAATATAATAATAATAATAATTATTATTATTATTATTATTAATATTGAATGTGTATTTAACCTAATATTTAATGATTAGATAAAATATGTATAAAATTGAATAGTAAAATTCATAAAATGATAATAACCGAGTAATAAAACTTAGAATTAAACCTAAACTAGTTAAGGGCATTTATAATTGGGAGTAAGAAGATGTGTATTTGTGTTGTGGGGGGAAGGAGTTGGAGAAAATGGCCCTTGAAATTGAGGCATGGGTAGTGGTAGGTATGAAGTCCTAAAAGTAGGAACACTTTCCTATCGAAATTAACATAAAGAAGCAGGAAGGACATGAATGTGTGAGTTTGGCATATATAAGTGGGAGGTATGGTTTGCTAAAATTAGGGTTGGCATTCACCACCTTCCACTCAAATTAAGATTAGGTTTTTTTCGCAACCATGAACTCAAGACATGGAACTAATTATGTCGTCAATGATTTTGACTTAACTTAATCACTTAAGCAATTTTTATTTTCTAGTTTATCTTCAACATAAGTTTTCTTCTCTCAAGAGACAAAGTATGTTCCATTAAACTTCTCCACACATAAAGATTAAATTTTCAAAAACCTTATATAAGATAAAGATTCAATTATTTTAATCCAATAAAAAAATAGCATTATTGAATGGAATAACCTACCTATGGTGTGGGCCCTCAACATTACCAACTCGAGTATGTTTTGGGGCGGTAGTTGGTAGCCGTCCGACGTAGGCACATGTGCGCTGCTGCGGCGGTGGGTCCTCCCCAAACCACCGTCAATCACCGGTGGGTCCCATCATCAAACCCTAAAATCACTTAGTCATTAGTCAAAATACGCCTCAACCCAATTCCACATACATTTTCTCTAATCTAATGTTAAACATTGTTTAAGCAAAATCTCCCCATTAATTCTTCTCTCCAATCTCCACCAGACAAACTGGTGCATCATGATGGAACATCGCAGAAAAAGTCCATGGATTCGATGATGTTATCAGATAGAAAAAAAAAAAAAACATAGAGGATTAATTAATTAATTATATAAAGCGCATCAGCTTATGTATGTTTGTTTCATTTTAAAGTTTATATTCTGCTATACTTTTAGGTAAACAGATACTAAGAATCCAAATCCAATCTTAATTATTATGAATTGCATCGAAGTTTCATTCTTTCATCGTCACCAGTTAGAGGCAACACAACAACAATAATTACTAAACGACAATCCATGGTCCTCTTCACAATTTTTTTCAAGATTTGACTGTATTCGAGTGACCTTGGTCCGTGAGGACTAATAACTTCATCATTGAATCTATATATCTGCTTGCACATTATATAGTAACAGAAGACAAAGTGTGCGTGCAGTGTAAGATAGCCATAATAATCATGTTAATCTGCGGCTATAATCCTGATTTTCCGAGTTGATTCGGATAAGATACGCAGAAGAAAATTGAGATGATTTTGACGGTGCATGAAGAGAAGAGGCAATTGTTATCTTGTTTTAATTTTGAAGACATGCATGGGACAGAGACATTACTAGGAGCAACAGCAGAGTGAGACCTAATACCCTATTATTACCCTACAAAAGTTTTAGATAGCATTGGATCTCTGGTTCAGCTTCTGGCACTACTGGGTGGTTGGTACCATTTTTCTTCAATAAATAATAATAGTGAAGCAATGGTTTTAGTGAAGAAACAAATTAAAACTCTCCAACATTTCTGATGCAGTGAAGAAATGTGAAGCTGCAACAGTCAGGAACAGAAAGGAACATCCCAACCCTTGCTCTGTTTCTTCACTCAGAAATATTAAATGCAAGAGAAAGGGTTTTGGTTTTGGAAGTATGAGATGATGATGCTTGTTTGAGTTTGGTATGTGAGGGTTGAAAAAGTTATTAATTTGGGTGTGTGTGTTTAATGGTTGGGTGGGAGAGAGAGAGAGAGAGAGAAGAGAGTGAGAGTGAGATATAATAATAATAATTGGAAAAATAAAGGGTTGTTAAAAGTGAAAATGCCTTTATTGCGAAGGAGTGAGGGTTATTGATTAGTGGTTGGTTAGGTCTTGGGGTGGAGCAGGTGTTTTAATTGGTTTGGGCCATGGGTGGGCCATGGGTGGGCCTGAGGGTACCAAACCCTGAAAAGGACGCGGAGAGGGGGTGCGGGACATAGCACCGTGCGCAAAATAGCAAAAATGTAGCGGGTAGGAAAAGTTCACCAAGTTTGGTGAGATGTCTGTGATTAAATAATGAGATAGGCACATGAAGAAGCAGCACAAAAATCCATATCATAAATAAATAAATAAATAAAGATATTATTTCAGTGTGTGTGGTGTGGATGATGATGACCATGGATTGATGGATGGATGGATGGGCATGTTGTTAGGTAGTGGTTGCTTGGATTTAGGTTATGATGATGATGATGATGATATGATTGTGCAAAGTCATGTATCTCATGTCCATGTACATGTATCTCTGGTCTTTTGTGAGTCAACCATCTATCCCTTTCGGAAACTCATACTTTTTATTTTATTTTTTTTAAAGAAACTGAAATTATTGTCTTCTCAGCTCTTTTTCTCTGTAACCCAAAGTCAGTGATGTTATGTTATCTCTCTCTCTCTTTTTGTTCACAACTCTTCTTCCACTTGTTCACTTGCTTCATGTCTCGCCAACACTGCGTTTTAATGAGAGCAAGTGGTCCATTCACACTTCACATAGAAAAAACTCCCTTTGCCCTTTTTCCTCCTCAACCAACATTTCCACAAACAATTTCAAATAACATAATAAAAAAACATAAATTATAGTCTCGTATTATTTAAAAATAAAAAGAAATTAAATATTAAATGAATTAATTATACCTTAAATAGAGATCGAGAATAATGGTTGAATGTACGTGTTAGGAGCTAACTCTAGATGGGATTTGAATTGTTAGTTGGAACCGAAATTGATAAGTACAATGTGATGTTGAAGTATATCATTATTATCAAACGTGCCTTATATGCATTTAATTAGTAGTCCATGAATATGTTTAATTATAATTGTTAATGACTAATATGATTTATCAATTATTTTATTACTATGAGCTTATCTTATTTTGTTTCTTTGATTTGTAACCGAGCATGGTACTAATTGTGTGGTGACGCGTAAATTGTTGTGGATTATTGTTGCGGGTTGCACAATTGTCCCGTGACAGAAATCAGGTGGACCAAGTTATAATCCAAGTAAAATTCCTAGTAGGACAATTGTTGAGAAAAAGATTAATAGTTATAGTTTTTGTCCTAATAGTAAGTGCTCAATCCTAACAATTGGTATCAGAACTAAGGTCACAAGTTCGATTCCTAGCCGATAATTGTTAAGGATCCAAGTGAAATTTCTAGTAGGATAATCCATGTTTTTGAGGAACTTTTAAAGTTAGTCTTTTGAAATTCCTAGTAGGATAATAATTGGGTAGTGACGCGTGAATTGTTGTGAGTTGCACAATTATCCTGTGACAGAGATCAGGTAGGTCAAGTTATAATCCAAATGGGATTCTTAGTAGGACAATTGGTGAGAAAAAGACTAATAGCTATAATTTTTTATCTAGTGATAAGTACTAGATCCTTACAATTGGTATCAGAGCTAAGGTCACGAATTTGATTCCTAATAACTTATTTGTATTGTATAGGCATTTATATTTTTTGTATGCATGTAAATATTGAATATGTGTGTAGTTATATAAATGTTAGAAGTGTTTTAGAAAGTGATGGATACCACCACTTGATTCCATGATGATGAAGAGGAAGAAAAAGAAGCATGAATTTTCCCAAAACCCTTGCCAAACATCCACCGCCAAAACTCCAAACATTTCTAAATCAAAGCAATCTTACAAAAAAGTTTTGGCCGAAATGAACTAATTTTTTGACATGCCATTGGCATCACATGGCGTTGGGCCCTTTGAAACTAAAAATTCCGAGCCATTATACCAACTTACAATAATAATCATTCTTAAATTTGACGCTGACATTTTTAAACGGTTGCTTCCAATTATTGGATTTTTTCTTTCTCAGTTTCCAAGCATTTGTTGATGAGAGCCTTGTTTCAATTTGTTGAAGAGGATAACTAACTTTACACTGTCTTATCTGAATTCCCAAAAGCACTTTTGGAAAAGCTTGAGGAGCAAGATTAATTGAAGATGTGTGTAAAATGTGAAACTTCTTGCTAAATGCAACAACCAACACTGTTTCTTTTCACAAATAAAATATTGTGGTAGAGCTTCTACCAACTAACATAATCATCAATCAAGTTCATATCATTACAATGCAATGCAATAGAGAAAACAGAGTTTTAGATGAATGTGACATGGCTTTTGGGTGTCTTTGCCAAAACATTTACTCCTTTTCAAATCATCTATCAACTTTTCTTCTCCGTATTTATGATAGAGTATATATTTAAGTCTAACTTAACTCTACAAAATCAGTTTGTAAGGTGAGATTTGCATTTCATTTATATACTATGAAATTAACTTATTTTTGGTCGATGTGAAACTTTTAACGTCCTAACTTCATTTTCTTTTGTTAAAAAATTTAAGTGTAAGTTTAAATTTTATATCAAATAAAAAAAAGTTGAATAACATATAAAAAAATTATAAATTCAAAATTATTATTTTAAAATTATAGGTTTGAAATAATAATTTCGTATGCAAATTTAACTCGTATCTTATTAAGAGTTACTCGGCCCAAACCAACAAACTGGATGCTGGCCTTTTTGCTCCTTGCACCCCTACGGTTTCTTAGTTTATATTTAATTTGTGATTGGGCCCGATGGAGGTTTGTGGACTACAATGGAGAAGATATTGGCGTTGCACATACTAGGAGTACATGAAAATTGATGGATGGGAAGAGGAAAGTGAAAGATGTTGATAAAACAAAATTAAATAAAGAAGAGAATTATATGATAAATTAATAAAAAACATTGATTGAATCAAAATCTTCAAACTTCATCCCAACTTGCCACGTAGTCAATAAAGTAGTGATAAAGCCACAAAAAGACAATGATATCTTGGACATATATAAATATTTAAAGTATTAGAAATAGAATAATAATAATAATAATAATAATAATAGGTTGTGACCATTTGGATAAACTAGATATTAAACATGTCGTATATTCATTAAATTGACAACGAGAGACTATAAATAGAAACCCTCCATATTTCATAATCATTGTCCCGTAATTCAAGTTATTTGAGTTAATTTATAATCGTTTGAATTATTATACTATAAAGTATAAAAAGTTGTATTCTGCGTATTAATTATAATTACATTGACACTTTACGTTTTAATAATATTTTACAATTTGTTTCAACGTTACTTTCCTTATTTTAAATTTCGTAAGCATTGATTTACATTCTTTTGAGTTTTGTAATTGAATTACCAGTTCTTACATTCTTCAATCCAAACTTGTTATATTTTTCAGATTTTAAAGTTTTTATCATAAAATCTCAAAAGTAATAGAAATGATTTCATTGAGCACAGTGAATGATTTTTTTAACACTTTTTTCTTCTCAAATTCAGCACAAGGTACATGTAACCGTTTGACTGTGAAAAGAAAAACAAAAAAGAATTTTTGATGAAGATAGACATGCAGATACAGTGGATTGATTGAGGTGTAAAGAGTTAAAATCTATTATTTAAGTTTGCAGATTTACGTAATGAATTAGAAGACAAGAAGGGCAGTGTAAATTATGACGCAATTACAGTAATAAGTCAACTCGTTATCGGAGATTTGAATGAAGTTTGGTGTGCTTAGATTTACTCTGATGTGGCAAGATAAAATCGGAATGACCAAACATTTTGAATGTAAAACATGTGATTCACAATTCAGAACATTATTAATGGTGGGTTTAAGACATGGACGTTACCTAAGCATGTTCCTTGGTGGCTTCTTCAACATTAATCAATTAATATAAACGTGGATCTGAACTTTATGAGATTATCACAAACACAATGTGGAGTCAAACCAAATTTCTTCAACCCTACTTATTTGTCTCACTCGCCAACAACATATGTAACCTCCAACTTGATATTGATTACAGTTTTCATCATGTAACATGACAATGTTGGAAATTTCTTTCTGCACCACTGTTTTTTCTTTACTTATTCATAAACAAGTTTAAAAGTTAATTTTGCCCTCTTTTCTTCCTTCCTCTTTTCCCACAACACCTCCATATTTTCCTCCACCTCCACCCCATCTTTTTATTCCACCTCCATTTCCATCTCCATCTTCACCTCCACCTCCATTCCATCATCTTTTTTCACTTTCACCCTAAAAAATATTCCGAGGTGAATAGAAATATCATAATAATGAGGTATAAGAAGAAGATAAAAATCAATGATGAAAAACATATAATGTAAATTTTAAATTTCACAATCTATGCGAATTCTGAATTGTATAATATGAAATTGTAATTTTGTATTACAAATTGTATAATTCGAAACTATAATTACAGTAAGGATGTAATTGAAATTTTAAAACAAATGGGGTGCAGAAAAAAAAATATGGGTTTAGAAAAAAAATTGGGGTGCATGAAGAAATTTGCTGAATTTTTGTTTCGGTATGTTATACCAACAAATGTAATACCTTTTATAAAAAAAATAGGGTTAAATATGTTTTTAGTCCCTCAAATTTCGGTGAAATTTAGAATTAGTTCATCTTCAAAACCTTTGACCAATTTAGTCTTTCATCTTTAAAAATGCGTAAATTTAGTCATTTTAACAAAATTTTATTAAGTTTTTGACATTCCAAACGCATTTCATGATAGTATTTGAATTGTTTACCCCGTTTGACACATTTTTGCTTTAATGTTAACTCAAATATTATCATAAAATGCGTTTAAAATATCAAATAAACTTAACAAAATTTGGTAAAAAAGACTAAATTCATGCATTTCTAAAAATGAATGACTAAATTGGTATAAAGTTTCAAAGAGAAACTAATTCCAAAATTCATTGAAACTTGAGAAATCAAAAACATATTTAACCCAATAAAGTATCATTAGAGTTGGAATAGTAAGTAAGTTTAGTGTTTTGATGATGTTGGGTTATTTTGTTTTGATTATTTTCTTTTATTTCTTCTAAATCGCGTCTAGAGATGTTTTCAACAATATTGGTTGAATTTTTTCATTCATTTTTTATAAAGTTTATCTCTTCTTACCTTTAAATATTTTAGTTCTGGTTTTAAAATTGAAAAGGTTTTATTCAATTCTTTTCTGATTTCTTATATTACGGAATTCTCTTCTTTATTGTTGTCTATTTTATTTATTGCAACTACTTCGCTCAATAGTTTGATTTAGTTGAGAGTAAATGTTTATAGATTTTTTATATTTATTTTTCAGAATTTTATTTTGTATATTAGAGAATTTGACTTCTTTTAACTATTCCTGTATTTTCTCCGTCACATGTTTTCCTATTTTTTCAGTCAATTTAATCATACTTATAGTACGTTCATATAACATTTACACCACACGAGATATATCTTCTTAAAATAATTTTAAATATCTGTGATATTAGTCGCTAAATTTTCTTAGATCACTTTGTTTTTATATAAAAGTTTCAAAAAAAAAAACTTTTTTTTTTCTTTCTTCTTGTTTGAGAAATTTAACACTAAAGAGCTCTTTTTGGTCTATTTCAAGAAAATTATCATATTTAATTGACTAAAAACCTTTCGTTTCTGGTAAAAACATTTCGATGCTTGATCTATTGTTTTATTCATTGTCAGTATACATACTATTCACTGGCATAATTATAGCAATAACTGAAGTAAATTAATTGTTGATGATGAAACTTAAATTTTAGTTTGAAAGAAGAAAAATAAAATGGTATGGGTGATAATATGAGAGTAGTAGATTTTTGGGTGTGGGCAATGAATGGACTGGGTGAGTGGTAAGCCCACAAACACGCTATGATCCAACAACCGCATCACATTTTTGGAGTTAATCAGAACACACTCGAGTAGTAGAGATGATGGTCAACAACATTTAGTTTCCTACAGGCCCATATTTTCATCAAACTAATCATTTATTACTATTTCCTCCAACATCTCACCATTGTGCTTCCCTCTTTATCTATCTCTCCCTCCACCAACATCTTCATGGCTTGCCCAACGTAATTTAGACCCAAATTTATTAACCAGAGATAAAATCAATTTATAATATATAAATAAATATAAACTTCACTATACAAATCGGTTTGAAAGTTTGAGTTAAACTTAAAGTTTATAGTATTAGAATCATAAGTTAAAGTCTATCATAGTAAAATTTATTGTTCGTTGGGTTTATTATTCCATTATTTATCAAGTCGTTATTGGACCATCCATTAATATGTAAATTCCATGAGATGTATATGTTTGAACGTGAGGAGATGTGTTGAAAATCTCACATTAGAAATAAGTCTAATATATATATATATATATATATATATATATATATATAAGTAATTGCAATCTTACAAAAGAGTTTTGTATAATCAAAATAGATTAAAATTCACTTCTTAATATGACTTATTAAATTTAAATAGATGGTGCGAGGAGGTGTGTTGAAAGTTTCACATCTCACAGTGCAGAGAAGACTTTGGAGGTTGACCCGTAACTCGCAGAAAAATATACAGGATGGACTGAGTATTTGAGCCCGTTTGTCATAGTTCCATCCCGTATAACTAATTTGTCCACCTATGATTTTTCTCTAGTTCATTCAAATGAAAAAAGTTATAAATAATACTTACTTTAATAATAAATGGATCGTAAAAATTATTATTTTTACTAATTTAATTAAATAAAAATAAAGTTATTACAATTTTATGCAAATCACAAGTTAAATATTATGCGAAAAAGAAAAAAATTAACCCATATTTCTTATACAGGTCGTGTCCCGGCCTTACTTGTTTTATAACTAAACGTAGAGCGGATTAAACCACATTATCATCCTGGACTTTAAAATCATTACTTTAGAAATGCAATATTTTCATGATGGTGACAAATAATCACATTGACCACCTTCTTCGTGCTACACTCATAATTCAAACTTTTCTTCCTCCGACCATATGGTCGTACATGCACTAAAATTTACATCAAGTCACTAACAAAGATCAGAAAATACTCTCTCTTCCATTCCATACCCTCTTCGGTTTTATCCTTGTTTTTTCTATTCCACATTTATGGCAGTACAACGCACGATATCATTACTCTTAAAGCTTCTCTTAAAATAATAAACAAATGTTCTTGAGCTTTAAGTCGTGATCTAATGATAATAGTAAGTAATAATAGTAATAGGAGGTAGAACTGGGTTCTACTATTAGTGTGTCGAGGCAGCTTATAAGAAGAAATGATAACATAGTTTGCTGAAAGCGTTGTGGATGGTTGTGAAATGGATACGTAATGTTGGTGATATCAGAAAGTTGAAAGCAATCGTCATCATGAATATGGACCTACTTATTGTATAAAGCTATTAGCTGTGTTAGGATGAAGAAAACTACCATCAGTGGAAATGTTATACACATAACTATCAATGGAAACGTGTAGTACGAGTTGACTGTACATAGGCACAGTCTTTTCCTATAAAACCACATTCATTTTCATCATTTAGAACCATCCCTTCCCTTTCATTCACCTTCTTCTTACTTTTCCCTCCCTCACTATTACCTTCACATGTTGCCAAGAAGTAGAACACTACCCACCAGAATGCACCAAGGAATTGTAGGAACTATATGTTTGAATATCATACGCTTCTGCTACTTTTGTATATGTATTCGTTTACTATTATTTACGTTCATTCATTGTTGATGTTCACTGGTTTACTACAGATAGAAGAGAGGCAAGATGTGAAGCACTACTTACAAAATACTCAAACGGAGACTGTTGCTGTGAATATTCAGCCTAACTATTCCAAATGCTTCGATGATGATGGTCGTTTGAAGAGAACAGGTTCACTATACTTTAACTTCGTATCAAATGCTGTTGTAGTTTAAGAGTTTTCGACAATATTTTATGTATGTCCCTATTCATTAACTATATTGTTAACTTTTTATCTGTGATTGCAGGAACATTTTGGACCGCAACTGCTCATATCATCACTGCTGTGATAGGGTCTGGAGTCCTTTCTCTTGCATGGGCAGTAGCTCAGCTTGGTTGGGTTGCTGGACCTGTTGTCATGTTTCTCTTTGCTTTGGTCAATCTCTACACTTCCACCTTACTAACACAGTGTTATAGGACGGGTGATTCTGTTACAGGACAGAGAAATTACACCTACATGGAGGCAGTAAAGTCCATCTTGGGTACGAGGATTAAGAACATTATGTTACTATATATGTAATGTAACCAAAAGAAACCAATGTGTTGTTATCATGAAACTGTCATATTCATACCACTTTTTTTGAGTTTCAGGAGGTAAAAAGGTCAAGTTATGTGGCCTGATTCAGTATGTCAATCTGTTTGGAATTGCAGTAGGGTATACCATTGCAGCATCTGTCAGTATGATGTGAGTTCAATTCAAACATTAGTGACTTTAGTTATATATTCCCTCTTGCTCTATACTTAAAATGTATTAAATATAGTTGAACTTGGATATATTACCTGATTAAGCTAGTGATGCTTCCACCCCCCTTAAAAATTGACCTTTTCTTGAATAACTATGTTTGTGTTTTCTCAGGGCCATAAAAAGGTCGAATTGTTACCATAACAGTCATGGAAAAGATCCCTGTCACATGTCAAGCAATGGGTATATGATAACATTTGGAATAGCAGAAGTGATTTTTTCCCAAATCCCAGACTTTGATCAGGTGTGGTGGCTATCCATAGTTGCAGCTATTATGTCCTTCACGTATTCTTCAGTTGGATTGAGTCTTGGCGTGGCAAAAGTAGCAGGTGCAAGCAGATATATCTTTTATGTCAGCATTGAACCATTGTTTACTTGTCTGTGCAACTTCTAAGTTTGTTTTTTACGTTGTAGAAAATAAAACTTTTAAGGGAAGCATGTTGGGGATTAGCATTGGCACTGTGACACAAGCTGGAACAGTAACTGCCACGCAGAAAATATGGAGGAGTTTACAAGCTCTGGGGGCAATGGCCTTTGCATACTCTTTTTCCATTATCCTCATCGAAATTCAGGTAACTCGGATATGATATGACCTATTACGATAATGCGTATTCTACTTGAGAAATTAAGAAAGCATTTGGCTTTGTTGCAGGACACCATAAAATCTCCTCCTGCAGAGCACAAGACCATGAGAAAAGCCACGGCTTTGAGCATCGCAGTTACCACAGTGTTCTATTTACTCTGTGGATGCATGGGTTATGCAGCCTTCGGAGACAATGCACCCGGAAATCTCTTAACTGGTTTTGGGTTTTATGACCCTTATTGGCTTCTGGACATTGCCAACCTTGCAATTGTTGTGCACCTAATTGGGGCATACCAGGTATTCTATCATATACCGTCGTGAATTTTAAGAAAACTGAACAGAGCTTTACAACCATTTCTGAAGTGTATGTATGTATCATTATTCCAGGTTTTTTCCCAGCCCTTATTTGCATTTGTGGAAAAATGGAGTGCACGTAAATGGCCAAAGAGCAGTTTTGTGACGGGAGAATATGACATAGCGGTTCCCTTCTATGGGGTGTACCAACTCAACTTCTTCCGCTTAGTATGGAGAAGCATTTTTGTGTTGTTGACGACCCTCATGGCCATGCTCATGCCCTTTTTCAATGACGTAGTTGGACTGCTCGGAGCTTTTGGGTTCTGGCCATTAACAGTTTATTTCCCTATCGACATGTATATTTCGCAAAAGAAGATTGGACGATGGACCAGTCGATGGATTGGACTTCAGTTACTTAGCGTTAGTTGCCTCATCATTTCATTAGTAGCTGCCATTGGTTCCATAGCCGGTGTGGTTTTGGACCTCAAGACTTACAAGCCATTTAGAACTACTTATTAAGTGAAAACCAGTTCTTCACAGATACCAGTGTATAAGCAAATGATGTGTATCTACTTTGTTCAATAAAAAAAAAAAACAGTACCCTGAATGAAAGAAAAAGAGGAACAAACACAGGTTCTTTTCCCGAACATCTACATTAGCCATAAATAGTAACCACTCTGAAGATCGATAAAAATGAAAAATACACGAACAAACAGACAAGACAAACTAGTGTATATATAAAGGGTGTCCTAATTCTTTTGCTGCCATAACATTACTCATTTCTTAGCCTTCAGTTTGACAGAATTTGCTTCAGCAGCAGCTTTGGCTAGTGTTGTTGGCTTGATCACACTCTTGGGGTTGAGTGCCTTCCTAAGTTTGAACACTGCCCAAGCTGTCCCAATTGCATGCCCTGCGGCGTCAAGGCCTTCATTAGCAACCTGGGCTGCTTGCTCTCCATACCTATCACAACCAAAAAGGCAATACAGAGAAAAGCCATGTCAATCGTTAAACAAAAAGGGTATGATTTCATGCAAACGTCTTATCTTAAGAAATGAACTTACCTATGTGAAACGAGTTCAGTGGTCACAGATGACGAAGTGGACATAACATTCCTCCCAGCTACTTCTACAGCATCCACCACCTTATCTGCACATTACACAGCCAAAAACATATAAACAAAAGACTATGCCAAATCCCCAAAACAGCTATAATAAAATAATATAACTTACTGAATCCATCCATGGTAGCAAGGACGATTTCTCCAGGAAGAAGACTAAAGAACTTCTTTCCGGGTTTGGAGTTGACTACAGAGCTTGTGAAGAATCCCGACACTTTGACAACCCCAGAGAGGACACCGGTGGCTACTTTCTCTGACATCTTGGTCAACTTCTTCACCCTTTTCATATTCTCCAATGCCTGAGGACTAATCTGGGACTGGGAACCAGGCTCCAATCTCTTCTTCATGAAATCATTCCCCCACTTCAACCTCTCCACAGTAACATCCCCAGCCCACAAAATCCCCCTGATAACATGACCCGACCCGGCAGCAATCCACCTCGCAAAACGCCCACTGTAATCCTCCACGTTTGGCGCCAACGTCGTCCAATAAGCACCAGAACGCTCTTCGATCACTTCCCTCTTCTCCTCTGATTTTAATTCTTCAGGTGATGTCTCTGTTGTGACTGAACCATCCAACACCTCCCATCCACTCACACCCTTCACTTTCTCCTTCGACAGAAAGCTATACTTCTCCAGAACCCCGTCCAGTTCCCTCAGCACCTTCTCTTGCCCCTTCGCCGCCACCGTCAACCCATAATTCAGCACCTCAAATCCGTTCTCCGCCTGTTTCTGTGGAACTTGCAGCGTGAAGAAGTAGTGCGACTCGTCCAGCTTCACCGCCGCCACGTCCTTGGCCAACGGCCACTGAACCTTATCGCCGACGCGAGCGAGAACAGCCACCACTTTGTCCCCTTCTCCGAGGCTGGATATGGTGAGGTTCCCCGAAGCGAGGTGCACGCTTGACTCCTTTTCTATGAGATGCAGAATCGCACCCGGAACCGTGACGAGAACGTTTTCCATGGCTTCTGTCGCGTTTGGCTCTTCTCTAATGAGATTCTCTGTTTCTACTGAAGGATAAATGGAAGAAGATGACGATGAATGGTGGGAAAAGGGAGAATCAGCGTCTGGATTTGTGGAATCGACTTGTGGGTAGAATGAATTTTGTTGAAACATGACTTGAAGTGAAGAACGATGGAAGATGGAAGACAAATATGAATAACTGTATATATACCTACCGATTACTTCGTTGGATAGATTAAGATTAAGTGGAACATCAAATAACACAAATATATAAAATTTATAGGCAAAACAAAACCGACATGCCGCGGAAAAGGAAACACGTGGCGGTGGGGATTACGTGTAACAACCGCGGTTGCTAAACGATTATACTTACTTTCTGTTTAAGAAATCAAGAATGAACTGCGAACAATCCGGATTCCACACGCGGCAATCCCTTTAACTGGGCCTGTGCGTTCCATAGCCCAATTGGCCCAATCCAATTAGTAATCACTCTCACTTGGGTTTTTTTTTTTTTCTCACATGCATAACTTCAACCAAGGGTATTAAATGCAACTTTGACTACAGGCACATGTAACTGTTTCTATTTGTGTTTCCCAACACTTTTCATTAAAGTTTTTTTCTTCATTTTATCTTATGGCATCAATTTTAGTGCTTCTTTTATTACTTTGACGAGATTTTATGTGTTTCCATACACATTAAATATTTTGTGTAACAAACGAACTTTACAATAATAGTTATAAATGTCCTTAAAAGAATACTATATGGTGAGGCTATTGACACTCTTGTATATCTGTTCGCTTTCTTTTATAAGATTATATATGGCACTAATTAAATAATCAAGAGTTCAATTGTCATATTCTACTAGTACAAAGATTTGCGTATTTTATCTTTTAAGTGAAAATCATTATACTATAAAAAAAAAAAAAAAATAATTATTTTATTCAATATCACATTACATTGCTGACGCAATATAATTTATGTGAAAATGTTCATGGATAGGTTTTTAGCTTTTAAGTGTCTTTTTTTTACTATATATTAAGATTACAATAATTAAGTATTTCCAATAAAAAAAGTTATATTTAGTTAAGATTCTCTCTCTCCATTCTTTTTCCATTATCATTTATTTCATTGTTGTGGTTTTGAAAAAAGAGACGAAGATAAGATATATCCAAAGTATAAATAATAAAAGAAATATAAGAATCAGATGATTTTTTTTTCCCTTTTAGCACATGCTTCCTAATTCCTAAAATTAAGATTGACACCAAATAAGACTAACATGTAGATGGAATAATGGAAACAGATAGGAGAGTGAAGGTGATAGAAGTCCTTCATATTAGTCAAAGGAACCTGAAGGCTCTCTCCTAATTAATGCACTATTTAGGGTAATGTAATATTTGCAGCAGAAACCTCAAATTTTAAGATTAGAATAATAATAATAATAACTAATTTATTTATATTGAAATAAAATAATTTAATATAAATATTATAAAAAAAAATTTATTTCATCCTATGATTTTATAAAGTATAAAAGATAGACTCCTAAAGACTAAAAATACAAGGTGAAGTTTAATTAAATTCAAAAAAAGAAAAAGTGAATAAATAAAAAGTACAACAAAGGTTTGCAACTTCTGCTTGTCACTTCAACCAAACACATTTCTAAATTAATAATTAAAAAGAAAAAGAAATACAAAGTATTTGACTATTGTCTTATATTAGCTGTGGCAATTTAGAGAGGTGCCACTCACTTCATCACCAGTCACGCGCCGCATCGATCAAAACCACATGATCAAACTTTATAACGGTTCTATTTGAGTAACGACAATGGGGCTCCGAACCACGTGCTTCCCATCCGTCCACGTCAGCGACCCGAAAACCGCCCCAGATTGACCCATCTTTAGATTCCGGGTATCCCCCGCAACCGTCACCACATAGCTCCGCTTCTTCACCGCCTCAGAGAACACCAGTCGCGATGGCTTCACCGTCACGGTCACACCACTCGCCGGAGCCTCCACGCTCACGCGGTAAACAGCGTTGGCGGACCCCACGTTGGTCACGGTTCGAATGAACGTCTTGGACGCCACTCCCTTGGACGAAACCGGAAACATGGCAACAAAGGAAGGGTAATTCAGATTCTCCGGTGATGGTTTTCTCACCGGACAAGTCGCCGGTGTGCGAGTAATCACCTGAATAACCTTGGGTCCGTAACCAATACCACAAAGGAAATTAACATAATCATTGTTGGTGATATCATAGACCAACCCAGGATCCAAGGCTCGTCCAAGGTTAAGATGACCAGCGCCGAAATCATAAGGAGTTGAACTGTTCCCGGTGGCTTCGTCGGTCATGACCTGGTTGCGGTTATCGAGGACGGTGGCGGTGGTCATCAAGGCGGACCTAATGGCGGCGGGGCTCCAATCAGGGTGCGCGGATTTGAGCAAAGCTGCTGCGCCACTCACGTGAGGGCAAGCCATGGAAGTGCCAGACAAGATGTTGAACTCCGTTCTCCTCGTATCCGAATCTAAACCGGTCGGGCCAACAGCGTCAGTCCAAGCCGCGATGATGTTGACACCGGGAGCAATCAAATCCGGTTTAAGTAGCTGAGGGTTCAAACCGTTGGGTCCTCTGGCCGAGAAAGAAGCAATGACCGGTGCCGGTTTGATTCCAAGAATGGTGCCTTTGAAATCAAGCGTGGCCGTTGGGTTTGCTGAAGTTGAGATGTATTTCTTGATTGCATCTCCTTCGTTGGCGCCAACAGCACATGCAGGAAGAAGATGAGCATCTCCCACCAGTCCTTCGCCGTTGGAGATTCCGTTCGCCAGAATCATTCCCACGCCGCCGGCTTTCTTCACCACCAACCCTTTCGCAACCCTTGGGCTACTTCCTCTGTCGCATACTACTATTTTACCCTTCACCAGGTTCGGATCCAAGGAATTCTCCATGCAAAGGGAGTCCCCGAGAATCCCTGATTTCCCAGGGTAAACCAGTTGATACATTTTCCCACTCAACGCAGCTCCGGAGTAGAGCGACACGCCAGAGAGCTTCCTCCCGTTGCCTAGAATCACCTGTGCCGGGAAGTCACGGTCAATGGTGCCTGCTCCCACTGTTGTTAACCACGGAGCGAGGTTGGTCACTGACATTCCGCTTGGCCCATCGTTGCCGGCGGAAGAAGACACGAACACTCCTCTAGAAACCGCACCGTAGGACCCAATTGCGATAGGATCGAGGTAATAAGGGGAGGCAATACCGTCACCACCGCCTATGGATATCGAAATGACATCGACGCCGTCAGCGACGGCGTTGTCGAATGCAGCGAGGATGTCAGAATCGAAGCAGCCAGCGTTTTTCCAGCAAACTTTGTAGACCGCCAATCGCGCTTTCGGAGCCACTCCCTTAGCGATCCCCGAAGCGTACCCTGACATGTTAGCTTGGAAGGCGTAGCGGCCCGCAGCGGTTGAAGCGGTGTGGGTGCCATGGCCATCCGCGTCGCGAGGGGAACGGAATTCAACAGTGTCGTTGATTGGATTGAGAGGACCGGAAGCCGCGCCAGCTTCGTGACCCTTGGAGAAGAATCTGGCACCGATGAGCTTACGGTTGCAGTTTTTGGGAGAGAATCTGGCGCCGGTTTCGCATGCGCCTTTCCAGCGACGGGGAATGGGGCCGAGGTTTAAATCAGAAAAGCTGCGGTGCTCCGGCCAGACGCCGGTATCAAAGACCCCGATGATGACGTCAGAGCCATAGTCGGATTCGGACCAGAGGCCTCGCTGGTTGCGGAGGCCGAGGAACTGCGGCGAGCGCGTGGTGTGGAGGTGGCGGCGACGGTCTTCGAAGACAGCGAGGACGGAAGGGTGGGTGCTTATGGAGGCTACCTGTTGGGGCGTGAGAAAGGCGGAGAAGCCGTGAAAAACGGTGTCGTATACGTGGAGGATGGTGTCTTGTTGGGCGAACTCGGAGGTGTACCAGTGGTAGTGGGTGGTAAACACCGATGGCTTGGAGTGAGAATCCACACGGAAGATGAAAGTTTTGGAGGGTTGATCGGAGCAAACAGAGGAAAAGAAAATGAAGAAGAAAAGGACGGAGAAAGATAATTGGGGAAGAGTCAATTTCAAAACTTGCTTGCCCATTTCAGACAGTGGGAAGTGAGAACTCAGTTACTGATAAGTGGCGAGTGAGAGGCCAGTGTTATAACAGCATCCACTATGGGGGCACTCAACACTCACCAACGCTTTTTTTTTTTTTTTTTTTTTAAAAATCCTTTTTTTTTAAAAAAAAAAACATAGAACCCAAAAAGGATGGAAGTTTTAAAATAATATAACTCTGTCTAATAATTGATTTTCCTTAATTCAACATTAATTACTAGGATAAATTATTTAATTGGTCCCAAATTTCGTATGAAAATTTGAATTTGGTCTTTCAATTTGAAAAAGTGTTAAATAGGTCCCTAATTTTGATAAGTTGTCTTAATGAAGCCCCTTCCGTTAAAATGGCAGAAACGGCGTTAAGAGCAGAGTGACATTGAAATGGCAGACTGAAACGTGTCATTTATATTTAAATGCATTGAAAAACAGTTCAGAATTACTATATATAAGTGCAATGAATCATCCATAAACCCCAGTGTTCATCTTGCTGCGTCTGGGAGAAATGTCTTGTGGACAGTGTTCATTCTGCAATGTTGGGAGAAATCAAAACCCAAGTGCGTCCTTTTGTGGTGGAAGTGGGTCTATAAATTTGGGCGTGTCAGTGATGTGTTATTGTGGAGAGAAAGCAGCATTGAGAACTGCAAGAACATTGAAGAATAAGGGCAAAAAATTTTGGGGCTGCCCTAAGTATAAGGTGAGTTACATGGAAACTTTGCTATGAAGAAGTTGATGGTTTGACGTTTGTTTATTGAAGCTAACATTATTTTGTGAATTTGGAACAAAGTGGAAGTGATCAATTTGGTGGGTGCAATTATTTCAAATGGTTTATTGATAATGAGATTGAGGAAAAGGGTTGGAGCAGTCAAAAAATTGAAGAAATGGGTGGTGGGAAGCTGAAAATTGAAGAAATGGGTTGTGATGGGAAGCTGAGTATAAAGAATGTTGAAGAAATGGGTTGTGGTGGGAATAAGAATGCAGAAAAGACTGCTGCAGTGAGGTCTGTGGTGGCAGAAGAAATGGAGAAATGTATGAAGTCAATTGAAATTAGGCTAACTATGTTGACAATGGTAGTTGGTGTTTTGTGTGTATTGAATATCATTGTAGTGTATGTGTTGGTTACAAAAGCATGAGTCTTTTTTTAGTTCAGGTACTTGGTTTGTGTTATTATTGTAATGTTTTATTATGAATGAAAAGTTTCCGAACTTCTAGTTTCATTATTCGCACCTCTTTTATAAATTTATAAGTAACAAAATAAGGAGAAGAGAAATAAGGTTGAACACTTAATCTTGATAAACAAATAATGACACCTGGTTATATTGATAAACATGTAGTGCTCCATACTTAAACATTCAACATCACAAAATAAATATGGTCCACCATGTAACCCTGTTACAGCACAAAATAAATGGTTCATAAATGGATTTGATGATCCACAAAACAAAAACAGCAGCTGCTTTTAAGTGTTTACAAATATCGTTCAAAGAAGGAGTTCAAAACAAAAAAACTACATCAAATCTTGATCCATGTCATGATTTCCATATGCGTCCCCTCCTTGCATTGAGCTTGGGCCTGATGGGTGCTGTATGACGTGGTGCTTGTGATGGTCTATTTGGTTGGACAGATGATTGTGCAGAGGACAGTAGTGTTGTGTTTGGTAGTTGAGATGATGGTAGGTGTTGTTGAGATGATTGAGCAGAAGGCAGTGGTTGTGGGTTTTGTTGTTGAGATGATTGAACAGGAAAACCCTAGACGAACCCTGAAGCCCCAATTTCGCCAATGCCCTTTCTGTTTTATTACAGCTTAATTACAACATTTAATCACAGCATTTTTGTAAAAAATTTATTTATTACAGCATTTAATAACTTTCCACACAGTCTTCACAAAATATTTATTTATTAAAGCATTTCAAAATTCCATGTGTACCACATTTAATATGCCACTTCACTGTTCAGTTCCGTCTACCATTTCCACGTCACTGTGCTCTTAACGCCGTTTCTGCCATTTTAACGGAAGGGGCTTCATTGAGACAACTTATCAAAATTAGGGACCTATTTAACACTTTTTCAAATTGAGGGACCAATTTCAAATTTTCATACAAAATTTGGTACCAATTGAATAATTTAACCTAATAACTAATCCCTGCTACTGCATAACATTTTTGTTTGTACTTTCTAAGATCGCATGAGTCAGCTCAAAATCTTACTAAATTTTTAGACCGCATAATTTAAATAAATATATATATATATATATATATATATATATATATATATATATCATTTTTTTTTAAAAGATGCATTTTGTTATTAAACACATAAAAAAAAGTGAATTATTCCTTTAATTGAGAAACACCAAACAAAGATGTACCCTTCTATTTCCAGTTTTGGATTTAAATGCTGGCATGAAAAGGACTTCAGTTTAATATAGTTGTAATTCTTTCTTTCACTACAAAGTCTGAAAGAAAGGGTAAAAAGTAATTAGGATGAATTGAAAATTACAAATGACATCAACATTACAGTTTTTATCTGGCTTTGACGTTAATAAATACAACGATTCTTAGTTACATAAAGATACATTAGCCCCCGGTGATGAATCTGGTCATATAAAACATATATCTATAAATACTCTTTATATTATTAGTGTGTAAACAATATTTTCTATTGTTTATAAAAGTGACAAAAAATTAGTTGAATTACTATATAATTAAATTGAACTTTAAAAATAGTTTAGATAGAAATAAAATAAAATATATAATAAGTAAAATAAATTACATTAAATACACTACAATTTAAATGAATTAGATTTAATTAAACTACTTAAAGTATTATAAGACTAAATTAAGTGAACTAACTACACTGTGTGCTATCTTTTAAGTCAGATCAAATTCAAATAAACTAGACTTGTCTTGTTTCAAATCATTTAAATTGTTTGAGTTATTATTTGCTTGCTCTCCTATTATTTTTAAGTATTTTTAAATATTACAAATTATACAATAATTAATTCAATTATTTATGTTATGTATTTAGTATAATTTAAAGAAAATCTATTTTACATTGATTTAATTATTGAAATCTATATCGAACCTACTAATAGACGCTCATAATTAATAATTAAAAAAGCAGTTTAACGAAGGATTTTTTTTTTCAAGATGCGCCATTAAACGTTTTATGATAAACCTCAAAACTTAATGAAAATTGTCATATTCATTTCAGGCAACGGTCCAGTCAATAATTATCATAAGAATTTGTTGTTGAATAATAATAAAACATTTCATTACATTGTTGTAATTAAATCAAATTTTAGTATTGAATAGAGCTTATCTAATAAAATAAAAGTTAGACTCCCTTAACTGTTTAAAAAGTAATAAAATCATAAAAATGATTAAATTTTTCACTATATAAAATATTAGCAATCAATATTAATTTTAAATAAACTTGAAGTAAAATGTAGCCATTAGATGAAAAAAGTAAGTTTCAATATTTTAGGGTTAAATCACAAATAAATAAATAATTAATGTAAAATGAAACGTGGACACCCATGACACCTAAGACCATGGCCCATCCCATCAGTCTCATTCAATCACCCAAATTTTTTCTTCTTATTTTCTTCATGTTGAAAAAAATTTTAGACAGTGACAACAAAAATATATTATATTATTGTATCTAAGCTGCATTTATTATATACACCACAATATAACCATCTATGATTAAAATATAATTAATGTTCTATTCATATTGAATTTATTTTTTGATGTATTGAAATATTCAAATTTATATTAAATATTTACTGAGAAAATGCAGTTAATTTTTTTACGAATTTTATTTAAAAACTGTATATAATTAACATTAAGTCACAATTAATACCATTACTTATTTGTATATGGTAAATATGTGTAAATACATTTTTGAAAGTATGACAAAACAATGTCAATTTATACGCACCAAACTTTTTAACTACTTAATACATTAATATTTTTGTTCTGGACTTTTAAATTTTTTGTTTGTTTGTTTCCGTCCGGTTTCTTATTAAATTTATTTGTTTTATTTTAATTTTCAACGTAACTATATTGATTTATTTATTTGATGGTATGATTCATAGAGTTAGGAAAACAAATTTAATGATATCAAAAAACTAAACTAAATATCAAATATTAAAAAGTTTACATTTTGAGAGAAATGATAAAAATGAGATGTTAGAATAAAAAAAATTTATAGTATAAAAAACTATTATTAAAAAATGTACTTTTGAAGTGAGATATAAATAAAAATAACAGTAGCATCACATAAGTGTCATGAGTTACCTTCCCAGAGCATTTAAGAGAATTCATGCACTTATTTCCATGCATGCATGCCAATTGGGAGACTCACCAATAAATATTTTATCTATTCATGGAAGTGTAAGGTTTGTCATGGAATTCTAAACACTGCTTCTATGTACTATTGTATTTCAAACTAAACCATTCCCAATAATAATAACTATTCTACACTTACACATTAAAATTTAATCCAATAATTTATTTTTATTTAATGTTACTTAAACGTTTTTCTTATCTTCAAATTTTAACATAAAAAAATGAAAAATAACTAAAGTGGTGACAAATTGTATACAAAAGTTACTTGCAATACAGGAAACTGGTAGGGACTTTAACCCCAAAAAAAAGTCCAACACTACCGACAGAAATGTTTTTTTAATATTATTTTTCCATCAACCGACAAAATATTGGTACTGTTTATTTGATACTTTATTATTTATATTCACGAGAATTTATCATAATATATAGAGTAAAAGATAGTCAGATAGAAAAAAAAAGGTAAAGCAAGTGAAAAAGAAAAAGAAAAAGAAAATGATCAGAAGATAATCATAGTTAATGCCGATTTAAGCGAAGACCAATTGCAATACTTCTACCATCATTACACTTTTGCTTATTATTTATTTGTAATGAATACTATAAATAAAATTAAATGTGAAATTATTTTGTTTTTCTCGGCTTGGTAACAACCATGTATGTACATAGTAAGCAACCTTGCACGCATGCTTTCAAATTGCAGAACTGATTAGAGCAGTGCAGGGAAAGAAAGTTGATCGACGCGCTTGAGAGTCGCGCGTGGAAAGCAATAAACTTTATTTCATTGGAAAATGTTTATGTGTGTCTCCTGTTTAACTAGGCAAGGGACATAGTAAGACAATGTCCCACGAGCATGAATCGGACGGTGGGAGATGATTGTGTGGGCCATGATGGAGAGAGACGAAGGGTGGAGATTGCGTGGGAGAAAGATTTGTGCGTGGGAGGACATGTGATGATTTGAGTGATTGACGGCCCCGAGAGTGGTCTGGTCCGACACATGTCTTATTCTTTTTCTTTGCCTTTCTTTATTTTGGGTTGCGCTGGAAAGTGGTTTTTGTCAGAAGGTGGTTAATACCCTTTGACGACGAGTTTAGATGGTGAGTCAACTCGGAATATATGCCATTGATGCACCTCAAAATCAATCTATATCCATCCACGGAATCACTCCATGGATAGAGATAACAAAGCAACACGCTTCAACGGAATATATGTCCCCACACACAACTATATTTTAATTTTTACATTCAGATTAAATTAATAAATTACATTAAAAAAAAACATGCTTCCGCAATTTGAGTCATATAAGTAGGGAAGTCAAGCTATTAAACATAAATTATGCTTAAAAAATTTATTAAAAAACGAGTTCAAAATTATTTATATCTTAAGTTGAAAAGAGATTTAAACTAGAAACACTCGATATATAAATATATAATTTGTAGTCCAAATTGAAAGAGATCTAAACTGAATATGAGCGAGGCCCAATATTAGCATGGCCAGCATTCTGGGCCAGTAATAATTTGGAAGTAACTAGGCCCTGATAAAGGCTTCGGGTTGTGGTCCATTTCAACAATGATCATCATAAACCAGGCAACTTGTACAAGTAGTGGCTGTTATTTGGTTTTGGTTATGATGGCAAACGACCACAATATATTTACCAAAAAAATTTGATTAAATTACTTTTTTATCATTGTATTTGTCATGAAATTTCAGTTTGATCTTCAAGTTTTTTGTTGTCTCAATTTGGTTCTCATTTTCGTAAAAATGACTCAATTTGGTCCTCACAGTTAACTTTGACCAGACGGTGTTAACGCTACATGTCAATTTTTAGTTTTTTTGAATTTTTTGAATTTTTTTATTTTTACACATGTTACTTCACAATTGTGCCACGTGTTACACTTTGACACGTGGCACAACTGTGAAGTGACACGTGTAAAAAAAATTTTAAAAACTCAAAAATTGACACGTGGCGTTGACTTTAACACCGTCTGGTCAAACTAACGGTATGACCAAATTGAGTCATTTTTTAAAAAATGAGGACCAAATTGAAATTTTATGACAAATAAAGAGACTAAAAGAGTAATTTAACCAAAAAATTTTAACTATGTAACAAAACACATCCAGAACCAGGATGTTTGAAAATTCTCTCAGAAAATCCACCGGTTAATATTTGTGAAATGGATAAAACATTCTTAAAATGCAAAACCCGTTGCATTAAAGTAAGTTATTAATTAATTAATTAATATTATTTTGATACTCAATATATATTAATATTTAAAGTTCAGAGTGTAGTGTGCATTTATTGGTATTTAGCTTCAAGGAATGAGACACAGCCACATAAGTGCGAGGAATGGTGATAGTTGGGAAGTGAGTTTAAATGTGTGACGTTGGTTAGTAATATGATTAGAATACTCCTTGTAAGATTTGTTTTATATCATGCTATAAATTGGTTTTTGGAGTTCCTTGTAAGAGCAATGTTTCCGGATACCTAGAACTATAAACCCTATCAAAAAAATTTCTGGTTTTAGCATGCAATGGTGCTTCGATTTGATTCCAGTAACCACCACCACTTTTCCTCCTCAGCTTTTATACATAGAGGGTAGGATCCCTAGGTTTCATACTTTTTTTAACACATATATAATAAGTATTAGATGATAATAATATAGTTTTATTGCTCAACAAATGATTAAAAAGGCATGTGATGATAGCATTATTGAGTAAGAACAATTAGCAAAGAAAAAAAAAGGGAGAGTAGTTGAGGTGGGGTTGTAGAAAAAGACGAATTGGTGATAAGGTTGAATGGTGAAGTTAATGCGTCCACAGCAGCACGAAAACGACACGGAAATCGAAAAGGTTCAGTTATGCCCCGCCAAGAATCAAAACAGTGAGGCCCGGCCCGGCCCAGCTCCATCTACCCACTACCATTGCCCAATTCGGTCAACTCAATTCATCTACGAAATTTAGATCTCTGCATTACCTTAACCGACAAACACTACACAACCTCTGTTTCCATATTGCTGTTTTTTTCAGGAAATTAGGGTTCAATTTTCATTTTGAGTCAGATAATATAATATATATATATATATATATATATATATATATGACACACACTACGATAGGTTGTACTTTCTGAGTTATTCATTCACAGTACTAAATATTTTCGCATCTTGCCATGTATACTCATTTGCTTGCATTAGAGCATTGAGAATGATAGCTATGAATGTTGGAATATATAATTTAACTTAGAGATATTTTCAATCTGTGACAATCACGCACATCGCCATCTTGATAGGCTAGCTAACTTGTTTGTAATCTTTCTGGTGTACTTTGCACAAGAAATTTGGGTTAATAGCATAGAAAAGCCCTTTGAACGTGTTGTCAAGAAACGATGGTGCATTATTTACCCAAGTATTAACCAAATACTACAATTCCATGCAATCAACATCTTTTCAATTTTGTTGGCTGTCTAAAAGATAAAGACGAAAGGAAAAAGTCAAAAGAAAATCCCCGTCATACAAACAAAACGTGACAGCAGAGATAGTTTAGCGTCCAAGTAATATTGCAGACACTTATTTGTGTAAAATATGATTTTTTTAACCATTAGATTTACTTTTAATCTAAAATATTGGTGGTGCACTTGCTATATTCTCTCTCTTTATCTGTACCCAAAAGAAGTGCAGGGTGTTGGAAAAGTAGAGAAATACTTTTGATATGTAAAAGGTTAATTTATTCTGATGGTCTTCTCAGACACTGTTTCTGGTTTTGTAGAAATCCAGGAGCGAGCACTGTTAGTAAACTGCAATGGTTAATTAAGAAGTTGGATGTTAAGAATGTATAGAATGAATGAAAAAGCGTGAGTTAAACATGGTAAGGTATCAACTTTCCGTGTGAAAAAGTTGAGCTAATCCATTGTTTTCAATAATTTTCATCATTAAAGAGATTGCAACCAAAGTTTGTTGCCCTTAACTTATCATACACCCGACAGTCATATATTACACATAACTTATTATCATGACTAAGGATTGAAGATTAGATGCCCCACTTACATCACAGTGGTGCCGAAACCAACACAATTAAACTAGCATAAAAACAAGAAATAAGAAGAGCACATGTCATACAGAGTCATTGGATGGACCATATATATATATATATAGATATAGATATAGTTATTTAAGTATTATATTATTGGAAATAAGAGAGTAAGATTGAGGGATTAATTGATTGATTAGCTAGGTGGATGAGCAGATAATTTAGGAGCAGGATTCCCACTTAAAAAAGGGCATTTATTTGGCTCTGTCTTGAATTACATCGAATCCCATCTCAGTTGGGTCAGTGGCCTGAACTTCATAGCTTATTCCATCCAGAGCTCTTCTCAGCCCATCCTTTGATGTTGCATACAGCATCTTTGCTCTTATCCTTGATGCTGTTGGAGACCTGAAATTTTTCCCATCAATCATCTTATTATTTAATTCCCACCATAATTGCATTTGTACCTAAAAAAAAAAACCTAAATTACCCAAACCATTTTCCTATTACACTATTCGCCCTAAAGAGTCAAAATGTATACAAGAATGGTGCAGGGTGAGTTGCAAATAACCATGGTTGTGGTGGTGATTGTCGTGACATACGAACAACAGAAGGTTAATTAATTGAGGAAATGTTTGAGTAATATAGATACCATGCAATGAAGAAGATCTTGCTCTTCCGGCAGTTATCGACGGTGACAAAATCAAAATCGAACACGGCGTATCTACAATCGTCGTCGGGCAAGGATGCTGCAAGATCACCGTAGCTTTCGCCGGGACCACCAACCTTATCAACGGTCACAAGCCTTGACTTTTCATCGATCTTAAACACTATGTATCTATGCACCTTCTTCCATTTCATTTCCATGAATGAGTTCTTGCACTCATCCGTCACCCACATCCCAGTAGTCGCCTGTTAATTCACAAATCACAACCAATTCATCACTATAACACTATACATACACATCGAAATCTGCATAATCGAACCGCACACACTTTTGCATACTATTCCTATCTAAATCGGAAGAAATTGAATGAGAAAAGGTTACAGATGCAGCGGAGCGGTACCATTTTGAACGCCATCGCCATTGTTATGAGGTGAGAAGCAGAACAAAGTTTCCCTTACTTTTTCTTTTTTCTTATTGAGCGTTGAAAGTTGACAAGAATCTGAAGGAAGAGTGAGACTTGGGTCTATATATAAGCACCGTCTCCCCGAGTTTGCCATTGCTATTTCCTCTTATTTACATATGTGTCCTCTTTTATATTTAATAAATCGTCAAAATAATTAATTATTCATTAATTTGATCTCAGCCTATACAAATTAATTCAAATATTGAATTAATGCCTGTTTAGTAATTTTACAAAAAATTAAAAATTTATAAATTTAATTACCATTCATAATTTAATAAATTAATTTAACGTATTATTTATTTTATATTTAAACGTGTTTTACCTATAATTATCAATTTTCTTAAGTGAAAATGGGTTAGTTGCATTAAACAGTGAAAAATAACTTTTTTTGCTGTTAATTCTGTCGTAGATTCATATATAAAGAGTTTATTTATTTTTATAATAATATAATAATATGTTAGCTACATTTTTCATACCAATAATATATAAGTATTAAAACCTTTTTTCAGTACTTCAGATGATAGAAAATATTGAATTAATTGAAGGTGAAAAATTGAATTATAGACATTTCCTAATTAAATGACATGGAATGGTCATCATAAATTAAAAATACCTTCATTTGTTAGTATTTTGAAGGAATTATATATATATATATATATATATATATATATATATATATAAAGAAGGAAAGAAATATTTCGGTTTATGAATCAATCTAGTTCATAAGGATTTGATTGAATAAAATTAGATTGGAAAAAAATTAATTTTTTAAATAGGTATCAAATTAAATACTAATTACTTAATCCGTGGATTCGATTTGGTTGAAAGTGTATTCAACCGTACAATAATTTTTTATTAAGTTTTTATAATATGTTATAAATTTTTGTTATAATTATTTATTATTTTTAAATATCAGAATGTTATTCGATAATGTTATTTATTGGTTGTAAGTTGACTTTAATTTTCAAGTAGTATATTTATAATAACATTTGATGAAATAAATGAACATTTTGAGAGTAATGTTATATAAATAATCGAATCAATTCATTTTAATTGTGTTTAATAAATATAAAATAAAACATACTTACAAACCACCAAACTCTAGTAGATCAAGTTAAGAACTTACATCTTGTTCAAAAATAGTTGAGCAAACTAATTTCTTTTTCAACTTGCATAAAAATTTCCTTAATATCCTATATATAATATATATATTTTATTAAAATGTTTTTTGTCCCCTAATTTTCATTGAGAATTAGAATTAGCTTTTTTATAAAATTTTAATTCAATTTAGTCTCCAAATTTTTGAGATTGTATAAATTTAGTCATTTTAACCAAATTTTATTAAGTTTATTTAATGTTTCAAGAATTTTTCATGATAGGATTTGAGTTGTTTACACAATTTTGCACATTTTCACCTCAATATGAACTACGAAATATGTTTAAAATGTAAAATAAATTTAACAGAATTCGGTTAAAAAAATTAAATTTACATATTTCTATAAATAAAGAACTAAATTTGTCTAAATTTTCAAAAAAAAAGACAAATTATAATTCGTGAAAATTAAAAGAACAAAAATATATTTAACCATTTTTTTCGTATAACATAAACACCTTTGTATAGAGATATTTAATAACTAATAAATAAACAAAAATAATTTCACATTGATTAACATATTCAATCGTGAAGTTAATGAAATTTTTAACTAAACAATATTATGACTAACTTGCCTTTATTGTTTACAAAGGTTATTTACTTAGCAGATTTTCCTATTTACTTTTGTGACCACAACAAAATTTTAAATTTAAGTAAATACGTAAACATCATTAATTATTTACATAAACAATATTTTTTGATAAAAATATACTTTAAATAAAATAAATAAATAAATAAAATGGTTCAGTTATTGATATAAAAACTAATATATTTACGAAATTAATGCAAATATTTAATATAGAAACAGTAACATTAGTGGATTTGTATTTAAATTCTTAATCTGTGTGCTATTTTAATATTTTAAAATGTAATAAAGAACTCATGATTTTTTTATACAAATTAATTGTGTATAAGCATAAATGTCAACTATAACAAGGACACTTTAATTTTCAAATAATGAAATTTCAAGTAAAACTTTTTATTTAATGTTACTAACTGAGATTTGTTATCTTTTGAGCATGAAATTACTTAGTACACACAGTTATTTTAACTTAATTAATATCTCAAATTCGAGAGGTTAAATATTCGTTTTATTAATAAGAATTGAAAAAATATATTAGAGTTTACCGTCATACTATTTAACTAATTAAGTTACAGCTCCTTAACAATTAGGTTAAATATTTAGAACAAAAAAATATTGCTTACAATTCAATCGTAATTGAATTTGCAAAAAATATAAGTTTTTTAATTATATTTTCTTATAAATGCACATGTATTGTCGTTCCAGGATAAAACTAAGTTCAATCTCAACAATAAAATTATGTGTTTATACTTTCAATGCAATATCATACATACCCTTCATTATCAATGTAACTTAACATATATTTCAACATTGTTTTATTAATACGTTAACTAATATCATTATTAGAAAGAAAAAAGCATTTTAATATTATAATAACTTTCTGAGATTCGTGTAACTAAAATGAAAAAATATATCTCCAAAAAGGGTATTTATTAATAGAAATTTTTTTGACACACATATTTATTATATATATATATATATATATATATATATATATATATATATATATATATTAAATTTCCATTCACATACAGACATGTTAATAGGTTTTAAAGAAACACAAAATAATTATTTTTAATTCTCTAATATTTTTGTAATATTCATTCTTTGTCATTAACTCTTGTCAATTAAAAGCATAAGCAATATTAAATACATAATTGAATCAAGAAATGTGCTTAGTATTTTATATAAAGTAATTAATTACGTATAATTATTTTTTTTAATTTTTTAAAATATTATGAGTAATAAATCTTGGATATTTTGTCAACAAAAATATTATTTCAGATTTTCTTTAATTCAATAGAAATATAATAAACTAATTCATTGAGGAAATCTGATTTTAATTTAATAAAAGCTATACATACCTTTAATAAAAACTTTCCAATCCTTCTAAAGTAACGTAAATATAAATCATTAAATGTGAAAACAAAAAATTAAAAGTTTTAACATCTTAAATATAAAAAACTAAATCCATTTAGCAGTTATTTCCGTTAAGGAATATGGAAATATATTTTTACAGGAAAACGTACTCTTTTTTATTAGTTTTGTTTCTTACTAAATTAATTGGAAAAAACCAGTTATTTGTTAGTATTTCCTTGTTACCATAACCAGTTTTATAATTTCATCAAATTTAAAATGTTAATATATATTTAATATTGAAAAAAATAAT
>Ga0214542_1000402_pt1 | contig 76251 bp, 46 predicted proteins | sample CNSS1metaG_FD_160096 | JGI IMG/M metagenome (GOLD analysis project Ga0214542, IMG submission 160096) | Root nodule microbial communities from cowpea collected in UCLA plant growth center, Los Angeles, California, USA - CNSS1 | ecosystem: Host-associated > Plants > Roots > Nodule | place: USA...
TTTTTTATTTTTTTTAAATTTTTTATTTAATATTTTTATTACTTATTTTTTTTTAATTTTTAAAGTAATTTTTTTTAAATTTATATGTTTTATAATTTTTAATATGTTTTTAAAAAATAAAATAAAATAAGTTAGAAAATATACATTTGAGAAAGAATTAAAAATATTTAAAATCACATAATTTTTTTACTTACGGAAGTCCACTTCCGGTAATGATTTTTGTTTTTTGGAAGTCGACTTCCGGTAATGATTTTTGACTTCCGGAAGTCAACTTCCGGTGATATATTTTGATTTCCGGAAGTCAACTTCCAGTGATACATTTTGACTTCCGGAAGTCATATATTTTGACTTTCGGAAGTCGACTTCCGAAATTATTTTTGGGGTGTGATGTCCCTGAGTTTCCTTAAATAGTCAAAGGTATTTTGAGAATTTAAAAAAATTTTGGAAATGCAGAAGAAATGCTTGGAGGTGTAGGAAGAAAGACCCTTAATCGATGTTCCCCCAGTACAAATATAAACGTGCAAATTTGATTTCTAGGGTTTATCAAAGAAGGGTTTTAGTAAGGATTTGAGCCCGGTTCGAACCGGTTTCGTACTAACTCTTACGTGGACTATAAAAAATGGATTCTTTTTACGGTGAAGTTTGAAATTTCAATCATAAAATTAAGAGAGGGCTACGTGTTAGCTTTCTCCTCATTGGTCGAGAATGTGGGACTTAGGATTTTTTTTGTTGATCTGGACCAATCAAATAACAAAACCAAGAATTTAGAATTATTTTAAGAGTATTATATAATAACAGGGTTTTTCCGATGGTTGATTTATTTGGTGTGTTACTCACGCATCCGCCGAATCTTACTGTCTAATTGGGTGAAAATTTTGATCTTTCTGAGTATCAGCTGTTACTATCCGAGGTGGTGTTGTGTGGCATTGTGGGAAGATGAAGGGGGTGTTTTGGGTCGTAGTTGTAACAGTGGTGTTGCTGCATGGGTGCCCCTCTCACACTGTTCCAAGAAACCGGTTGGGGTGGCTAGAAAGGAGGACATTCCCTACATAAGGTGTCAAGTGTGTGAGAAGCTCGCTAAGGAGTTGCATCAGCAGGTTCATCACAAGCAAGCTCAGATCGCTCCCAAAAAGGTTCTTGTTGTTTAGCTTCCTTGTATTTGTTTCAGAACTGATTTGTAGGCTTTTGGTGATAGATATTCAATTATTGTGTGTATTTCTGTGTTAGATCTCGGAGTACCAGATCATTGAGATAGCGGAGAATGTTTGTAATCTGAAAAAGGCAGAAGCGGATTGGATATTGCGCATAGATATTGTGGAGGAAGGAGATAGGCTGGTGGTAAGAGAACTCTTCTTATGGCTAGTGTAAATTTCTATTTTTTATTTTGAGTTTCACATTGCTATGCCATTTTCCCACATTTGTTGCACCTTGTACTTTCTTTGGATTGTGAAAGAAATAAGTATTAATATTAAATTAAAAAAAAAAAGAGTAAGTGTTGGTCATATGGACTCTGTCGTAATACTTAGATGGTGTTTTTCCAACTTCTTTTTTCATTATCAGCTTGAGGAACAAGACTCTGAAGGACAATGCAATTCTGAATGCAAGACAATTGAGCGAGCCTGTCAGGAGGTATGTGTATATTTCAAATTCAATTCACACCTTCTTTCAGTGCTTTTGTTTGTCACCAGTAAATTTCATCTTTTGGTCTGGTTCTGAAACTGGCTTATGTGAGAGAGTTGAATAAAGGAACAAGTTTCACTCAATATCTATGATGTTGTTGAAACTGTTCATCATCTGAAATGTACTTCCTGCGCTGGTTTTTGTATATGTTGTATTTTTAAAAAGTCCACATTTGAAGGTGGTATCCTGCAAATGTTTATGTTGAGATGTTTGTGATTACTAGATTGAGAATGTGGAATTTGCAGGTTATGGGATATTCGGATACTGATGTTGCTGAATATTTATATAGTTCCAAGCCCGATATTGATTCATTGAGCAATTATCTCTGCAAAGACCTTACTAAAGCATGCAGTACCAAGCCACCCCCAGTCCCTAAGGTAACTATAGTTTAAAATTGATACTTCTGGTGATACGGTTATGATTGGCGTATAGTTTTGTTGTGAACTAATTATTGATGCATGGAAATTGGTTGCTAAAGATAATCTTCTTTTGGGTAGTATTGAGTTTGTGATTTCTGCTGCTATATAGAATAATAAGTTTTCTAATGATCATTGTTAGGATGATTCTCATGGTTTGTCTCGTATAACCCTTGCGCTTTAGGCATTCAACTTGAATGCTTGGGATTTATTGTTAATGATGGAAAAAGAAAACAAAAAAAGAGTAACGAGAAAATTGAGTATGTGTGATGGACAACCATAGTATTGCAGTTTATGTTTAAGTATAGGAGCAGTTGTCTTCTTGAAGACACAGTTGCCTTTCCATTATTTGGACTATGTAGTTTTTAAGAAACTAGAAAGTTGATCTGCAATGATGCTATCTAAAGTTGTATGCACTTAGCATTACTGTTTGATGGTGTACATGATTTCTTAATGGAAAATCTTGCTATTTTCGTCATGAAGATATCTATTTGTGTTGTAGAACAGGGCACCTGGTGAACCATTTGCTGCAAAGTCTTCCAAGGAAGCTGAAATGGAAAAACTGCTGAAATCTATGGAGGTATTTTTTTTACCTTCTTTCCTTGTATTTTATGTTTATATTTATATTTTAGAATAAATCAGATGTGCTATGACAGTATAAGGGTACGTTACATTGGCTACCTGTCTTAAATGATCATGTATGTTAAGATTTTCTGATTTCCATAATAACTACCATTCTGAAAAATTATATTGAGGATTCTGATTGGTTAATAATGTAAAACCGAATTCAGATTTTCTATTGAGCTTTTTTTATTTTGGTACTGTCTTCTGCTTGCTGAGCATTAAACTACCTAGATATTGGTACTTTAAAAAACCTTTTTAATATATTTTAAAATATTAAAATTAGTGCCCATCAGTGTAGTTTAAAGACACATCGGAATAACAGTACAAACAAACTCGGTAGAAAATTCAAATTCTGTAAAACCTCTTGCACTAATAATACATGATTAATAAACTATTTTTTGCTGAATGTTACTTGTTGTTTATGATAACGTTGTATTTCTTTCTGGTTCAGGGCATGCCCGAAGCACCAGGCATGAAAATGTACTCAAGGGATGATTTGATGAACATGAAGAATTTTGGTGGTGAAGATGGCGATGATGAAGATGAAGACGAAGATGAAGAGGCGAACTTCCCATCAAAATTGGTACTAACTGTTCCTTTCATTCATATTGATTGAAATTTTGGCAGGGACTAATGGTTTCAGTAAACTGCGTTTTGCAGGGAAAAGTTTTGAAAGAAAAAGAAAGTGGAAAAAGAGACTGGAAACAGGTGATAAAAAAGAGAATTGAGGATACAAGCATGACATTGAAGAAACAAGCAAACAAATATTCTAGTCATATACGACATTGGTGGAGGGGAAAGAAGACAACCACTTCAAAGAAGAGAGTGAAAACAGAACTTTAGTGCTGATATCTATTCCCAACCATCGGAACAAAATTACAACATCACCACGTTTGGTACTGATATGGCCCTGAATTTGGAAGGAAATCAAATGAGAATTTCACGATCACCTCTTGGAATCATTGGTTTCGCAGTCCAGGATTTGTTGTCTGATGTATTTTGGTGAGTCAATTGTTGTCTAATGATGTTGTATGTGAAGGGTGTAAACTCACTAACCTTTTCAGAGGAAAGATTACTCTTTTTTGAGATTTATGTATGGATATATTTAGACAAGTTTTGGAAATTTAGTGCGTGCTCAATATTTAACAAAAATATCAAGGAAACTATTTGAAATTAAAGTTACCAGAAGCTAAGAAGTTTATTTTAACTGAAAGTTTACTGTGGTTTTTGAATTAAATGTATTGACGAACATTGTATGAGACATACAAGTCAATAGACCAAATTTATTCATTATAGTTTTACTTAATTAAAATGATTTTTTAGTTACTTTCATGCGCTAACTAGTACTTCTATTAAAAAATAATCTTCATGCCAATCCTTGTATTTGTTTATCAAACTAGAAACTTCAAAACTTAAAATTAGTACAGTAAAAAAGGATACATCATATAGGAAATAAACAATCCTTGATTTTTCTCGTAATTGTTATACATGGACATTAATTTGCTTAGAAAGGGCTAAGTATCTGATTGAGTCGAATGAATCTTCTAACGAAAATACGACAATAAATCATGAATTCAGCTCTTTGAACAATACTCTTAAATAGCCATTAAAATAAAATCATTTGCAGTCATTTCCGTCAGTTCTTGAACATTTTATAACACTCAAGGAATAATTTGAACAAAATATCAACTTTTGAAAGACTACTAGCATGATTTCTAATATTTGTTGACATTACTATCTTTTTTTGAATTATTTACAAGAGCAATATTCAAAGATGAAATGAATAATTTATTCAAAATCTGATGGTATCTCAATACCCAGCCATGAACACAGCAGTACCCCCACCTCAAGATTTCAAAAGAAAAGTGCACCCTGATAGCATTGTTAGAACGTTAATATTATCAAAATAGCATGAACATGGTAACAGGAAAGAACACAACATTTCTAAACCTTTGAACAAACACGCATAATTATTGTAATTTGCAAGTAATCAAGTATGTTTGCTATGACTTGCCAATCTTCAGCCGAGAGGGGGAACATAATAGAATGGTAAACAATAAATAGATTTCAAATTATATCATTTCATCGAAACATGATGTTCAAATATTAGAAAGAATTCAAATAAATTGGCGAACATGTTACACTCATTAAAAGGTAGCCCTCTAGTTTAAGATAGAAGCAGCAATTGTCAAAATCTTACAAACGGCATGAGCCAACCAATAAACCAAATCAGGTTCAACGCATCTTGTAGTACTGAACCCTTGAAACATTGCATCGCTTTCCATTCAATGAATACTTAACCATTATATCAACATCGCGAGGATTCTTTTTATTTGGTGCAACAGTCATGCTCCCTACAATTGCCTCTCCCTCACAAATGGTCAAGATATCTTCCAGATATAGGACTGTTTGTTTCCAATGTGTAGTTCGTGATTTTGGTCCTGCATAAATGCTCAAAAAGGTGAGTTATCCCAACACTGTCGTACTAGTTTAACAAACTAGACACAACCACAAACAACTAAGACGTCGTGTTATCACAAACTAGAAGCTTGACTTAGCTAAATAGTTAGTTACAATAATCAAGTGGTTAAGTTTTGGTTATCAATTCTGAGTAATACTTTAAATAACATTTTGTATCACAAATCTTTAGAAGTTAATTCATACTTTTAGTCAATTCTATTTTTCTTTTTTCAGATTTGATAGACAAACAATAAAATTGTAAGAAAATTTTCACACAAATTTCGACAACCAAGATAAGTCAATTCTATCCAGTTTAATTCACAGAACAAAAGTTGAAGTTTGATGAAACTCGTAAATGTAAATTCTAAAACATCATTGAACCAACTTTCTATTCATCCTTTCTAATTTTATTAACCCCTTTCTCTTTTTCAAGAAGCTAACACATCTAATTTTATTGTGAAGTAACATTCAGTGTATGAAATGTATTTTTTTCAATTAAGAGAGTACATCACATCAAGAGACTTACATCTCTAAAACATAAAATGGAAGGTTGAAGATCCTACATGACTAAGATAAGTTTTAATATCATCTTAGTAATTAATAAATGAGTTTATGTCTTAACTCATATACACTTGCAAGCACTCATCAATCCCAACAATTACTCGATATGTACATTCCTCATTGTAAGGAGATGTGCAGGAGATCTAACATTGACCAGGAATAAGATTGAGTTGTAATATACAAGTAGGGTGCACTTCTCGCTTTACAAGTCAGTTTCTCATGTTAAGTTAATTTTAAACCCACTTATCAAGACAAACAATACCAAAGACTCAAATTAAGAGAATTGTTATAGTAGAAAGGAATTAACCTGTAGAGAAGCCCATCAATTTATGACACTTTGTGAACGATACATCAAAGTATGCAACAAGAGCATGAATATAGTCATCGCGTTCAGCTACAAGCTTAAAAGGTGCTGTGAATGAAGCATCTCCAGGAGCCATCTTTGAGATATCCATTGTCTAAACAAAGATGAACCAATCAGTTGCATATTTTCCGGACAAAAGAAACTCACTACAAGAAACATCAGACTAAAATGTAACTACCAACTCACCTTGAGTAGTTGGCAATTTGTAGCAATCTGATTTTGGTCAACTGTGTCAACAAGAGGCTCCATTATAGCTTGCTTCTTGATGCAGCTCATGTTAAATCCATAAACATTGTTCCAAACTGGTGTAGAAAATGAAAATGATACATATGTAAATACTACCAATAAATTGAATGTTTTTTTCGTCCTGTAAGGTCAGTTGACTTCAATTTTTTTAATAACATGAAAAAAAACAATGAAGGATAAAAATTATCAACTGACACTCAATTTTATCTTCTTTGTAGTCTGCATCTTCAATGGCAGTGAGATGCAGGGATGCTCTATCAGGTAACACAACTCCATCATCAGCCTGGCCAAAAAATAAAGAGAGAAACTTTCAAGCCATCGATCGACCACACAGTTCACTCATAGCAAGGATAATACACTATTATCAAACAAGAACAATGAAAACACAACTTACAAGCCATTTGTCACGTGCATAGAGCACAGAATTTAACATGTTCTCAAACAACAAGAAGTATCCCATCCATTCTGAAATTATAATATCAACTTTAGCAACAGGAAGCTCAATTTCTTCAATCTTCCCCTTCAGAACAGTCACAACTGTATAAACAAAGCAGCATTATATTAATTAAAGTGAATAGTTTCACAACTAATCAACATATGCTGAAAACGTATTAGATGCAACATATAAATGGCATCACCATTAGAGAAACCATTAGTTTCAACAATCTCCTTTGCCATGTCAGCCATATGGGAGCACTCAACCTGTGTTTCACAGATTAAAAAAAAAAATCAATAAAATACAATCTGGAATGCATCAAGTTTATAAATCTCAAATATTTTCAAGATTAAGAGCACTATAAGGATAACAATAAAGTTAGACACATAACCGCATAGACATGTTCTGCCCCCGCTTTGGCACAAAATAGTGATAAAATCCCAGTCCCAGCTCCAACATCAAGAACTACTTTATTCTTGAATAGAAACTTATTCTGGTAAATAACATTTTGATATGTTTTGGTTCTTACAGTGTCCTTCAACATTTCCTGCAGAGTAAAAACGGGTTACGGCATACCTTTCTATGAAGTATTAATATGATTGAATATTTGAAGTTTTCTTTTTGCTATTCATAACATTATAGAACTAGTTAGCGAAACCTAAAATCAACTACAAATAAAAAATTTAAACTTCATCGATACACCATGTTGCGTCCCAGTTGAGCATACTTACTTCATGAATTCCTGCAACCACAAACACAGACAAAAAAAATAAAAAATGAGTTATTTAATTTGAGAATGAAACAAACAAAATAAAACTGCTATAGTAAAAGCTTGAGATACTAGTGTGTTTAATGAAAGATTTACAGATGAAAAGGCGAAAACTTTTGAGTATTTGGAAATGGGAATATACCAAAATGAGAGTAGGAATCGAAATAGTAGTCGGCACTGGTTTTATCATCGGATTCATCGATGTCACACATGGATTGGTCGAGGTTGGAACTCTCTTCGACAGCCTCCTCAGCATCCTCGAAGCGAAGGTGACTACTCATGTTGGTGTCTTCCTTGCTAGAGGAACACTGATTATTGTTGCTCTTTCGCCGACCCATCAACTTTTCTATCTTTACTCAGATTCAAAATTAGGGTTTAAGGTTTACCAATTACACTTGTCTGTTTTCCTTTTTCTCTTTGTTTTATAGTATTAAGCAATATATTTCATCAATTTTTTTGGAAAAAAAAATAATTGTGAGAAGATTGTTTTACAATGTTATTGGGTCCAGGAACGATAATAAAATACTGATGATAATAATTTTCTGATAAGTACTTGAAAATTTACAAATCTAATTGTATAATGCCGATATATTTTATTTAATAAGTCTAATATAAATTACTGAAAACCGTATGAAGAAAAGTACATACATATTTAATTTTTATTATAATAAAATAATATAAATTTATAAATATATATTGTTATTATTTTTATGACTATTTTTAAAAAATATATTAAAAATAATATAATTTAAAATGTATATATTTTACAAATATGGTATTAAAAAAATTTGATAGTTATTTAAAAACAGTTATTCAATTTTTTTAAAATAAATAAAATTTAGTTAATTATTTTTTTATTCAATAAATAAATTATTAAATACTGTATATGATGATATAGATATAATTGTTTAAACAAATTTAGTTTACATTTTAGGATACTACAATTTTCTTCTTACGAAAATTATTTTCAGATTTTTAAAAGTTAATAATTTCTAGCGCTAATCTTTTCGAATTAGAGAAGGGCTTTTTCTTTCTCTTTTATTTTCTTTCTATAATAATAATAATAATAATAATAATAATAATAATAATAATAATAATAATAATAATAATAATAATCTTTTTCACCCTTCTCGTAATAATATCAATCATATGATAATAAAAATAATATTTTTTCACAGTAATTTTAATAATAATAATAATATTTTTTTTCTCGATAATAATACTGATAATAATCATCAAGCTACAAGGTTGACCAAGTCCTACTTCACGGGTAAAATAAATGTTAAATCTTTCTTTTTGTCTTGAATCGTATAATTTGTTGCATATTCGTATGAAGTATAAGATAAATTGTAACTTTTGTAACACTTCATTTAAATAATTATTTTAATTAAATGATGTGTCATACAGATAATATAAGAGATGAGTTTTTGGGTATAATCACGACTTTTTAGAATATCCAAAAATATTTAGAGGGATCCAAAGCACACCAAGATGTCAAGACCAAGATACCAAGACTAAACAAAATACAAGAACTTCTTGACAGTAGTTATTAGGGTACTAAAGGACAAAAATAGTAAATGGGCCACAGCCCTATCAGAAAGCCCAAAATAGTAGAATCCACCCTAGGTGAGCTACGCAGCAGAACCATCACCTCTTTGTTGGCATCTGCTCATATTAATAAATTGATGAACATACAACAAACAACAGTAAGCTAGAGCCGAAAAATAGTTTATCATGCAATTACATACAATTTCATAGTTCAAGATACATATGTCAATCCATCATGTTATGACTTACAAACAATACACTAAGACTCAGACACGACTCATCTGAATACATATAATTTAGTCGGATTCAGCGGATGCTTGCACTTGTGGTGGATTTCCCTACTCTACCGAGCTGCTCACCCCTGAGTTAAGTGTTACAATGTCTCAACCCCACACACAAGGTTAGCCCTTAATGAATTTCAGGCCTCTTGCTACTCTCACTACAAGAGTCAGTCCACTCTATGTGAGACTAACTGACTCCTTAGAGTGTCAGAATGCAACCTTACATTGAATCCTTACCAAATTATATATTTGGGGCACCACCATGAAATCCCACTAACAGGGGCCATGGAATTACGTCTCGACCAACTGAGGCACCACCATGAAGTCTCACCTAGAGGCTCATGGAATTACGTCCTAACCACATACGATTCATATTCCACTAACCAATTAATATTTGTCATGCATATAAGTCTCATGCCAACCTTTATAACCAACCCTCACTCATATTCCATGTCAAATCCATACCAACTCATCATTCTCAAACCATGGAACCAGCCATACATGTAGCATATCCAAATCATGTTAAACTCATTCATCGCAAATTATAGATTTTCTCATTCATACCAAATTCATGACCACATATATAATCAACCATTCATGTATATTCCATACCAAGATCATGCCGAACCCATCATTCACCACCCATAAACCATCTTTACTCATGCATATTCACTCATCTCATGCTTTAACATAGCAATCCAACTTAACATCACATTATGCAAACGATTTTGGGATTTTAGAAATAAAATTGCGGCTTGTGTAAACTTCAGAAATTTTTTGTATTTATTTTCAAATTAAATATGATTGAATCAAGAACCAAATGAAACAAGAACCAACTTAATTGAACAACTATAAAGAAAGTTGTACACCAAACAAGCAACAAAGGTCAATGTTGTTAACAACCAAACTATAGTGATCTTGCGATAAAAACTGCTCTCACTAAAGAGCTTCGATTCAAGATCAGACCGGTCAAAGTCAAAAACTATGTGTTAAGGATCAGTTGTTAAAATATCAACTCGATCCAACGGTTAATGAAATAATAACTTTCATTTTACGAAAAGTGTGCAGTGTTGTCAACAAACAAACTATCGTGACCTTACGATAAAAACTGCTCACTAGAGAGCTCCGATTAAAGATTCGACTCGTCAAAGTCAATAATTTTGTGTTAAAGATCAGCTGTTAAAATTTGAGCTTGATCCAACGATTAACGCAGTAGGAATCTTCATTTTACTAAAAGTGTGCAATGTAAAAAAAGAGTAGCACCACATTAATCAAACATACTCACACACCATACATTTTTATTCGACCAACAACCTCATTCAAGCATCACAGCCATACAAACAGACCAAAAATCGACAAAATAACTTTAAATACATAAACCCTAGTTTCCCTTACCTGAAAAAAGCTAACATAAATATATTCAAAATGGGTTACCATGGTGAACCCTAATTAGAATCATGATGACAGAGCTGGGAATGAAAAAGGTACGGTGGAGAATCAACTTACATGGATTGAAGAATGGGGTTCAGTTAATGCAAAGAAGGGTAAGACCCAAACCCTAGCATAACTTTTATGGAGAGAAAATGGAAGAGCGAGAACACTGATTTTGGCAAGTAAGTGCAGAATGAGGGACTTTAGCTGCTTTAGAGGTCTTGTCACCCTATGGGTCAGCCTTTAGACCCAACTGATTAGGGTAGCCGTTAAAAATAAAAGCAGAAAATAATTGAGCCTTATAACTTGTTTCTGGCATTGGTTATACATGATAAATATAAATGAACAAATAAGTAAGATTTCATCTTCATTATTCATTTTTTTAATCATATTCATATTAAAAAACAATAATTTTAAGAGCTATGTCCATATTGATTAATTTAAATTTGTCGTATTCTTGTTAATTTCAAAACTATTTCTTAAATTTCACTTTTTGTTTTAACTTATTCTACACAGCAGAAAGAGAAATGGATTTTACTCATGATTATAACATATTAACAGGTTAAGAACAATTTTAATACATATACTTTAAAAAAAATATAAGCAATTTTAAAGAGAAATGAATAAAAAATTGTAATTAATTAAACAATAAAAAACAAAAAACAATTTTAGAAAATTTAGATGCTAAAATCACAATTTAAAATTAACAAAAACTACCAAAGATAATAAAAGCCGTTTGCAAAACAACCATAGTCATTTCCACCGGGCCGCTATTATGTATGGCATCTTTAGGCCCAATCCAAAGGTATGGTTCAAATCACACACAGGGTTTGTGCCATGGACAGTCATATAAAATAAATTAATTTTATTCCAAAAAATAAATCAGTTGATTTCCTTGTCTAATCCATTTTAAAGTAAGTTGATTATCCAAAAATAATTCATTATATATAATTTTAAAAGCTTTTTTGTGAATAATTACTCAATCAAACAAAATTACAATAAGGAAACACCAACAAAGTTTATACACTATATAAATTAATTTGAAGTTATATACCACTTTTATTAAAAAATAATATATAAACCATATTTGTTCGTAATTTTAGTTATATTAAATGTCGTGTTTACTAATTTGATTTTATACTTTACGAACTTAAAATTGAAGATAAAATTGTTTAATATGTAAAAAATAACAATATTTGTTGTTTGTTTCAATTTTACCAATTATAAAAATTTAGTAATTTATTATCTAACATTAAAAAAATAAATGGAAATGGTTTTTTCTATTTTTAACTTTTTAAATCATATTAACATTAACCAAGATAACTAACCAATGTAGTTTTTAAGCATTCATATCGGTAAAGTAATTATATATTTTTAGTCAAATAGTAAGTAGATTCATATGAATTACCATATATAGATGTCAAAAATTAATTATTGCGTGACTATTATCAATTTTAAAATATTTTTATGCTTACCGGTTATTATCATATGTTGAGTCATCTGTTTTATTTAAATTTTAAAAGTATGTAGTGAATAATTAATAAGGTCTTTTTAAAAATAATAGACTGAACTTAAATATCAACTTTTATTATAAATTAATGAAAGTTTTTGCAACATTTAAAAATTAAATATTTTTTTATTAGACAGAAAAAAGCTAAACTAAATTCAGGGTTAAAATACTTTTACGATCCAAAACTTCTCATAATCTTACTTTCATCTTACACCTTCAAAATTTATTATTTTATTGGTATATTTTATTTGTATTATTTGTATTATGTTAATTAATATAATATTTTAGGACTAAATATAGTTTTAGTTTTGAACTTTGACGCGAAATTAAAATTTGTATCCATATGAAATTTTAATATATTTTAGTTCACAAATTTAAAAAATAATAGATATAGTCCTTTTTTACCTAATTACAGTAATTTTTTTGACTTGTAAAAACGTTTTTTAATTAATATTGAAGTGAAAATATGTGAAAAGTATAAACAACTCGATACTAATATGAAACATATTTGACACATAAAAAAAATTTAACATAATTGAATTAAAATATTATATAGATTATTTTTACAGTTTGAAAACTAAAATATATCAAAGTTTTACAGATAAACGAGTTTCAATTTTGCGCATATTTAGCTTAATATTTTATTATTAAAATCTAATGCCAGATGATGCAGAAATAAAGGTGGGGTGTCAACCAATTTTTTCCTTAATAAAATTGTTTAAAAAACATCTTGTGGTTAGGCTACTGTGGTAGAACCTTCTCTTTTTTCTGTTATTTAAGAGTTACCTAATTCACATCCTCGAAATTGAAGAATACGTACGGCAGGAATATATATATATATAGAACTGACTATTCTGCTTGCTGTAATAAAAACCTAATTAAAAATGAATTTATGTAAGTAATATAATGAACAATGTTTTCTGGACACTGAAATCTACAAGTAGAAAGAAAAAAAAAAACGTAGATGTGATAGGTTAAACGAGATAAAAATAATATGATTCCATAAGTGTTGGTATATAATTGAGTGCTTTAATATTATTGATATCCTTCATCACTGCACTGCAAGTGGATTCAACCTTGAATTTTAAGAAGCATAATCTGTGCACACCATGCTACTATAACATGATGGTAATAAAAGTAACTTATTGTTTTGACAAGTTCCAATGTAGAACCACATACGACTGAGCAACACTTATTGCAAAATTTGTGATGAGATTTTGCCTGGTTGGCACGAAGCTGTACTTTTAATTTTATTTTAAAAGAAGAGGAACACATAAAATGATCAAAACAAGCCAATAGGAAGTTCTAAAGTATAGACTGAGAGAAAAAAAAAAAGCATGTAGATTTTATGATATATGTGTGTTTCAGATATTGTCCATCACAGCCTTTGTGGAGTTTTCAGGTTCACACATGCAACATGGGGAATATGCAACAACGTTTTTTAATCTATCCTTCATGTGTGTTGGTCACAGATCCCGTTATCACTACAGTAGGGATAAAGTTACACCATATTTCTGCAATTATTTCTCATTCATCATCATCATATACATCATTCACACCTAGAAATTTCCACACAAAAAGGCAATTCTTGGAGGCTATAGCACCATAATATATTAATAAACACACACATAGACTTATGAAGATCCGAATACAAAGGCAAGTGGAGCTACACATACAAAGAAGTCGTCAAGTTGATACAATTTTCTGCCAAATTTTCCACATTAACTCGCTTACAGATAATCTTATTATTTATATTCTTGTAAATTTGTTTCATCAGTTTTTACATGTCATATATATACAATATGCTCATAATATGTATTTATTATATTAAATTTTAGTGTTCAAGATTAAATATTATTTCTCTTTTTATTGTTTTTCGATGTCTTTTAAATATAAAATTGTGATTCGACTCGATGGCCTTGTACACTAACCTATGAAGTTTGATTTTGATGATTTTAGCGAAGTAATTAAGGTGGTGATCTTAACGACCTAGTTTGAAACACGTATTATGAAGGGTAAGAGATATATAGGATGTGGACAGTGTTTTGCCACGTTTTTTAGGTTTTGAATGAGAAGGAGCATTAAGAGAATAAGAAAGAAGTTTGTGAGTTGTGTGCGTGTTTTGGGGTATTTGTGTGAGCCTAAGTATGATAAAGCTAGAGAAAATTATTATTGCATGCATAGTCAGAGACAATTGGCTGGCATGTTTTTGCAGATTGAAAAAACCTACTTGGACTTTGTGAAGAGCATTTCTAATTTGTATTTGTTAACAAAAACGTGTGTACGAACACGGTAGGAACGAGTCATGCACGTAAATTAATTAAGCATATTTATTTATTTATTTATGGATATATATAAAAGTGCGACTACGACACTTCCAAGATATATTTTGTGGAATATTGCAAACAAAAAAAAAAAGGGAAGAAAGGAAAAGGTAGGAGGATGAGGGAGAAAACAGAATCTTCCAATATTAATATGCCTACTCTAATCCGACCTACTTAATATTCTATACATGTTTCTCTTCTCATAATCCTACGTAACCACGACAAAATATTCCCACGTGGCATCTCCCCATTGGTCATATATCTTCTGAGAAGATTCATGCCCCTCTTATAGGGATACAACACTATCACAAATTCCATTTATCTTGCTTGTTCTATACGTGTTTCACGGGCTTTCAATCTTAACTTTATCTCCAAAAGGAAACACTCATGATTAACCCTAATACATGAAGTAATTAAAGATTAATTATGCAGATTAATCAGTAGATTCTCCGTGACTTTGAAGTTTAGAAAAAAAAAATAATGTGGGAGGAAAGGTCCAAGTAACTACTAGCTTGAGAACAATGGAGGAGTAGTCATTTTCAGAAGCATGCAGATTATAATTTCATGGCAGCTTCATGATGCGTTGGACTCCAATAGTAACACTTTCTTGTTAAGGGCTTATTTCCTTTTATATATATATATATATATATATATATATATATATATATATATATATATATATATATGAAAATATGTGTGATGAGTCCTTTGTTCCACAGTCAAATAACCCCAATGGAAACGCAACTTTTGGTCCTCCAAACAAACTAAAACACGTTTCAAATACAGAGAAACCAAAAACTTACGTATCCATGTTACACCTTTTTTCCCACCAAAACAATATATTCATATCTATGCGTCACAAGAACAATAACACAAGTTCAATTCTTCCATATGGACATGCATCAAGATAGTTTATATAATCTAATCTTATTAATGACTACTTTTTTATTACATATAATCTAAGTAGTCGTTTACTATAAAAATAACACTCTAATAACTTTTATTTTCTACAAAACACATACCTAAATTTTACTTTAAAAAATTGAATTTATTTTCACTTCAACAAACATAAATAGAGGATTGGTTTACGTATATTTTATTCAATAAATTTTAATTAGTTCAATTTATGTTTGATATTTCAGAATATACCAAACATCATAATTTATAATTTTAATATTTTTTATTATAATAAAAGTAATAAAATTATTATTATATATTGTTATAATTATAAAATTTAATATAAATAAATAATTTTTATTTATTTTGTTGGTAGTTTTATAATTTAAAAATAGTTAAGTTTAAAAAATTATCAAATTAAAGATGGTTAAATTTAAAAAAAGTGATTATTTAAAGAGTAAAACTAATAGAATAATTATTTTAATTTTAAAAAAATATTTAAAAGGTATAATTGACGAATGTATTTTATATATAGATAGAGATAATATAAGTTATCAATTATCTTCGCACTATTTTTCCACTTTTACAATTTGATGGCAACGATAAGTATCATATTCATAGTTTAACAATTACGTTATACAATGCTATTAAAGGCGCAAGAATAAGCATAACTTAATTGGGTTGGATTCCATATCTCTTTTATAGAAAAAAAAAATTATCATGTGAAAATATTAACTCTAATGAAAATAAAAAATTTAACGACTCATATCATTTATATTCTTGCAATGGCAGATCTTGATCCAGAGTTTTAGAGAGGCCAAAGTAATATAATTCATTGATAATTTGATTAAATTATTAGTATAACGCTTTAAAGAATGACTCTTCTATAAATAATTGGATCCTTAGATTGGATCATTAGTGTAATACTTTAAATACTTTGAAAGATGTGAAAAAGGATAAGAAAAAATATAATTTATCATGTTTTCATCTTTAAGTATAACTTCCCTTTTATCACTTTTTTACAAACTAAATCTATTATGTTATTGTTCATCGATATATATTTTTTTAAATATATTAAAAAATAATTTATCATAGTCTAATAAAAGATTGAGAGACATAATTATTAGAAGAAAAGTATATTATAATCAATTCACAATTAAAAATTGGCGATAGAAAACACATAATACATTATTTTTTGCTTCTATAATCATAAAAATGAGTATACAAAAGACTCATGATATTAAAAATAATTTTAATAACTATTAAACTAATATTTCATCATCCAATAAGGCAAAAGAGGGTTACATTTTTTTTTCGAGAAACGAAGAAAACAGATGAGAAATGAGAGCAAAAATAATGAGTATGTGTCTAACTTCATTTTTTTTTCTTCAAAAAAAATATATGAGAGTGAGAGATGAGTACAATTTTATGAAAAATTAAAAAGGTAATGATAGAAAAAAATAAAAAATATTTTAATAAATGTTTAGTTTATTTACTCTTTTAATTACTGTTTCCAAAGATGAGTCTCAATTTAGTTCCAATTTTTTAGTCACAATTTGATATTTTTAGACGAAAACAGAGATAAAAAAGTAATTAAACCTAAATATTTTTATTTTTATTATATTTGATTTTATATTTTTATTACTTATTAACATTAAATCTTGTTGTTTATAAAAAGAAATAAAAAAATACAATTTAATTTCTATAAATTTTTAAAATATACAATCTATAATTTCAAAGATTTTAAAAATTTTAAAAATTTCAAATATATGTATATAATTTAAAGAAAATAAAAAACATTTGGGGACCATGACCCTCCCCGCTACCATGATGCTCCGTCCCTATATACTCATGATGATATATCATGTAGTTTTAAAATAAAAGTAAAAAAGACAATTTGATTAAATATTTTTGTGTCGAATATACAAAAATACATAATTATTATTATGGTATATAGAAAGTTACCTATAACCTTTAATCAATTAACAAGGAATGGTTACTCTGCCCTATTTTGGTTCATTAAAAATTATGGATCGACTCTTTAAATAAAAATAGGTCACTAGTAATAATTTGTTCGTCAAGAACGGCCAATTATTGTTCTTCAATTTTTTAATTTTTTTCCATTTTTTTAATTTGTATTTAACTTTTAAAATTTGTTTTCATATACATAAAAATTAATATTAAAAACATATTTAATCATATAAAATATTTTCTAAGATTAGTTAATGTTTTTAATTAAATAATTAAAATCATTATTATATTTACATATTAAATTACTCTATTATAACTAATAATTATAACTTATTTTATAATTATTAATGATTTAAATTACAATATTATTATATATTTATAAATAATTATAACTTATTTTATAATTATTAATGAATTAAATTACAATATTATTATATATTTATACTTTTACAAAATATAATATAAAAAATTCAATCTATTAAATTATTTTTTATTATAAATTTTAATTTTAAAAAAATGGAACGGTGAGTTAGTCAAACTAACTCGTATTTTGATCCGTTAAATTGATGGATTAGACAAATCAGAACAGAACGAACTAACAAATTACAATTTTCAACCGACCCATTCCATCTTGGAGGACTAACGGCCAGCCGAGCCCAACTCATTTTATCACCTTACTATTAATTATGTGATTATACATTAACAAAAATATGTATGAATTAATTTGTTATTCCTCGTGAACTTATCATTAATGATATGAAAATTGATGCAAGTAATCATATAAATATGCAAGTTGAAGATAAATATATATGTGTATGGAAAGAGACAAAGGCTAGGTATACGTAGGTAGCTCTTATTCTTTCTGGTGTAGATGTGCAGATTTTTGGAAGCAAAGATGAATGATGAATATTTTTTTATGGAAGAAAGAGATTATTTTGAATGGTTTCCAGGCAATGATGTTGGAATTTAAGAGGGTAGAAAAGAGTGTGTAGGTAGAAAGAAGTCCACAACTACGTCTCCATTAATATAAAAAAACTAAAATCCATAGCTCTGTTTGATACTTGTCTCAACCCTAGAGGTCGAAGTCGCCGCACACTCGTCATATCTCACGTTCTCTATTATGCTTTAAGATTCACCATATTAACTGCAGATCTAGACCTCATCTTCTTCTTCCCATCCACATGCATCCCTCACATTCATCATTATTCTCGTGACAAATCGATAGTTTCACGTCGATTAGAGATAAATTCCATTTATAACATTTAATCAAATACAAATCTCCTCTTACAAATCAATCTTACAGCCGATAAGTCCACTTCTTCTTCGTATGATCTTCTTATTCGTCTGCTTCACTTCATTTATCTGTCGTTACTTAGTTCAAATCCACAACGTCACAATCCCGACAACTATATCCTAGATTCCAAACTCCGAAACGCTATTACGCATGCAAATATACACCAAATTACTAATATTATCTAATACAACCATATCTAAGTCAGAGATATCTGTTTATATGCTCTATATAGGTGGTTGGTGTTCCTGTACCTTGGTCCTAATCAAGGTATTAGCTCCAATAATAACTCCTAGATTCAACCTAATTACTATTATGTGCAGTCTGTTTTTGTTTTTATTTCTTTGCCATTTCAATCATTAGCATTATTGGATTCGCAACTTATTTTATGCATATGCATAAATAAGTCGGCACGTTTTCCAAAACTTGGTCCTTATTTTAGTTAGTACTAATCTTCTACAATTAAGAGAATAAATGCCCTTCCAAGATCTATACAAGATTTCAGAGTTTAATAAATTTTCATGCTGTATAAATATTTTTTGTGTTTTATCCAAAATTATTAGCGAAGACAACAGTCAAGATTTAGTTAAAATTGAAATACGAAATTAATTTTTAAAACGAATACTTCAAAATATATGAGAATTTAATTTTGATAGTATATATAATATACACATGTTTCCTTACATGGGCATTTTATATAAATTTTTCTTACATTCACATAGTCCTATTGATCGTGCGACCTAAGATAAATTCTATCTAAATATTTGTGTAAAAATGTTTTATATTGATAATATATAAAAATCAAACGACAATACTAATGCATTGTCAATTGATAACAAGTTATTAATTTAAATTTTTAATTTTTTCATAAAAATATTAAATTTACCAATTGATGATTGGATTTTATGCTCACACTATTTTTAGGTTCCAAGAGTGTTTCATCGCATCATGAAATATGGATATTTTCCATCAAAGAAAAAAAAAAAAATACAAGCCACATTTAGAGCGACAGATCAGACACCAAGTGTTTAAATCCTTAACCTTTTTGTCTGATTTCTTGTTTTTTTTCTTTTGTTGTTTGTTCGAATTAAGTTTTGCATGAGATACCATTTCTTCAATCCATTATCTGGTGATAGATGCAAGTAAATTGGATTAAGTAATAACAGCTAAAGGAGTATTTGAGATAATAAGGTGCACTGCTATATCAGTATATATGATTATAAATGTTTTCACACTATCTACTCTCTCAGTTTCATCATTCTCCAGCCAGATGACATATAAAATGAAATGAAAAGGTTTGAAGGAAATTATTGCAAATAAAATGTTGTTTTGATGACAAAAAGGTATTTAAATGGAGAATGCAACTTAAGAATGACATAACTGTAATCAGGGTGTTGATTACATTATTAAGTATGTACTTAAGTGTCAAACCTTTGAATGGAAAGAAAGTCACATATTACGTTAAACTTACATAAGTCATTAAATTCTGTTGTTTGTTATTGATGCAATGTGGGGTCTGAAGATCACACAAGAGCTTCTTCTTTGTCTTGCAAATCAGAATCTTAATCGACCTTTTGGGCTACTTGGTATCTTTGTCAGGTCATCAAAACATAACTACTCCCAGAACTCCCCAAATTCTATTTAGCTAAAATCCTTTTTAAGATCTTAATGCATGATTTGGTTTCTGGAAAGGAATTTTTGGAGTTTGTTTTGGCGAGAGGAGATTTGATTAGTCATAGGTTGAGAATAGTAGAAATTTGCCTCAACCACTTTACAAATAAACAAATATGATGAAACCATATTGAATAACCCACCAAAAACAACAAATATTATAATCTATCTGCTCCATTAAACCAAGCCAAGAGAAACTATAATGGCAAAAAATCCCCCTCCAAACAACCACCATATTTTCTGTGTGGATCCGTAACAGTTGTCACAAGTCGCAACAGATAAAGTATATATTTCTGTAAAAGTCTAAAAGGTAGTAATAAAGCTCGATTTGCTTACTATTGAGAATCAATAATTTATATTTTTCTTGCCAACTTGAATTAATCAATATTTCAAAGCCTATATATAGAACAGCTTTCCACAAACGCTTCATTCAACGCTCTCAGTTTTCCATATTTCTCTCTCTCTCTCTCTCTCTCTTACTCACAGTAGCTTTCTGCTATCACAATAGCTTTCTGCTATGGGTATGGAGATGGAGAACTCTTGTGTGGAGCTTTCAAATGTTGCAGTTTCTGAAACTCATGGGGAAGATTCCCCTTATTTTGCAGGGTGGAAAGCCTATGATGAGAACCCCTATGATGAATCAACCAATCCTTCAGGAGTTATACAAATGGGGTTAGCAGAAAATCAAGTGAGTGTGCATGCACATATACATATATGTTATAGCAGTAAACACAAGAATATTAACTTATATTGATCCTTTCAACTTATTCTGCTGCAGGTTTCATTTGATTTGATTGAGAAGTACTTGGAAGCACACTCAGAGGCTTCAACATGGGGAAAAGGAGCTTCTGGCTTCAGAGAAAATGCTTTGTTTCAAGACTACCATGGACTCAAAACCTTCAGAACAGCAATGGCAAGCTTCATGGAACAAGTGAGAGGAGGAAGAGCAAAATTTGACCCTCAAAGAGTGGTCCTCACTGCAGGTGCAACTGCAGCCAATGAACTCTTAACCTTCATCCTCGCAAACCCAGGAGATGCTTTACTCGTTCCTACCCCATACTATCCTGGGTAAGAACAACTTTGTTTCATACTAAAAATCGCGTTTTTAAACCAGTAAAAACAATGAATATATATATATATATATAACATAACCTAACAATTTGGACTCTTTTTTTTTCTACAGATTTGATAGAGATTTAAGGTGGAGAACTGGGGTGAATATAGTTCCAATCCACTGTGACAACTCCAACAATTTCCAGATTACTCCTGAAGCCTTAGAAGCTGCATTCAAAGATGCAGAATCCATGAACTACAAAGTGAGGGGAGTGTTAATCACAAACCCTTCAAACCCCTTAGGAGTAACAATCCCACGTTCAGTTCTTGAGGAGATTCTGGACTTCGTGATTCGCAAAAACATCCATCTTGTATCAGATGAAATCTACTCCGGCTCGGTGTTTTCTTCCTCTGAGTTCACAAGCGTGGCAGAAATCCTGGAGGGTCGCCAATACAAAAACGCAGAGAGAGTTCACATTGTTTATAGCCTCTCCAAGGACCTTGGACTTCCCGGTTTCAGAGTCGGCACCATTTACTCGTACAACGACAGGGTTGTGACCACAGCGAGGAGAATGTCCAGCTTCACCTTAATATCTTCTCAGACACAGCACTTGTTGGCTTCTATGTTGTCGGACAAGAACTTCACCCAGAACTACATTAAAACCAACAGAGAGAGGCTGAGGAAGAGGTACGAGATGATCATCGAAGGGTTGAGAAGTGCGGGGATCGAGTGCTTGAAGGGGAACGCAGGGTTGTTTTGCTGGATGAATATGAGTCCACTCTTGGAGAAACCAACACGGGAAGGTGAATTGGAACTGTGGAATGCAATTATGCATGAAGTGAAGCTCAATATCTCACCAGGCTCTTCTTGCCATTGTTCTGAACCAGGTTGGTTCAGAGTGTGCTTCGCAAACATGACCGAGAAAACCCTGGAAATTGCACTGCAAAGAATACGACACTTCGTGGAACGAATAACGACACAAAAACATGTTTAATCTCCACATAAAATAATCAGTTTATTTATTGTCTTATCTCTGTTACTATTAGTTTTTTCCTTTTACCTTTCTTTTTTTCAAATGGCTTACATGGCCATTTTGATAAATTCTTTATTCGGGAAAGAAGAAGAACCCGAAAGTCACGATCTCAGAAAAGCTTGTTTGCTTGCTTAATTTACTTGAGCAAGTTCCTTAGAAGTACCCTATTGTATCACCATCATTACCAAAGTGAATTAATTACCAATAATTATGGAGCAAATCTTTGTCATTAAACTATTAATTCATTTGACTCGGTAGCACCAGTTTCTATTATAATATCACTTAGTCTGAGTTGGGAGTTTGAAGTACATATAAATAACAGCTAACAAAGAAGGAAATGAAGCTCTAGCTAGCTTTTAGCTCTGTGACAAGTTGGTGGAACCAATAAAATATAAAAGAAACTCACTTAACTTATGCTTCATGATCTTGTCATATTTATGTGGATAATTTGACTTATTAAGACAGAAATTATAAGATTATAAGTTATTTGCCGAACATTAAAAATAAATAATATTAATATTTTAAAATAAATAATATATTTTAAAATACAAAATAAAGCAAAGACGAACAATAGAAAAAAAAAACCTAACTGAGAATCTAAAATGGGGTGAAATTATAAAACATGAAATGGTCCACCACGTGATACAACGTTTGATTGAGATCACACGTACGTCAATGGTAGATATTGACTAGTAACTTGGTTCCATTATATTAATTAATAACTAGCTTCACCACCAAACTTAGAGCCCACGCTAAGTTAGTGTCCTTTATAGTTTAATTCATGCGTTCCAGCTCACGTAATCAGTGTGCACTAAACATTGTTAAGCCTAATTAAGAGGTCTCATTAGTATTAACCAAGACCTTGACCATCACGTATATATATGGTTTGACTCAACACGGAATATGTATAATCCATTCAACCTTTCTAGATTCACACACTTGATTACAGAGCTTTTGAGTTTTTCCTTAATTGTTTTATGCTACCTCAAAGGCTGCTTTGACTTTCTTTTATTAAAGATCCATATGTAATAATTAAATCGTAATTATGGAACATCTCTTAATAAGCTTGGTTTAATCTGTGTTGCAGACACAGTTCTGCCTACTAATTATAATTAAATAAAAAAAAACTTTTTAATTCTATATATCATGCTAAGTCAACCAAAATGTCACACAACAATATTTGACTAAAACAAACTGTTAATTAAAAAGAGGAAAAGTGGCAGTCAATTTGATATTCTTTGCTGAATTAATAGCATGCTTTGTAGTCACTCTACCTATGAGTAAGTAGTTCACGATTTTAGTTGCATATAAGCGTTATTTTTTTAATTGCTGTAATTAAGTTCTTCTAATAGTTTTTTTCTCAAATCCCATGTCTTCATTTTCTAGTAATTTGATGTTTAAGCTACGTTTAAGAATCAAAACATTCCAACGGTATGAAATTTTGATGAAATGAGTGTAACAATAATTATAAATATTTATTCACTTTTTTTTTTTATTTCTACTGTTTTTATTACTTTTATTTTTATTAGTTTTTCCCTTTATATACTTTTCTCGTTTTCATCTTATCCTTCCTTATTCACCTTGTTTTGAAGAGTGTTTTTTTTTTTCTCATCGACAATACAAATTTAATAAATAAAGAAATATTTAAAAGAATTAAAAATCATACATACATATTACAATAGCAAGTCACATTACGTTAATCACTCTAAAAAATGTTATGTGTTTGCAAGCTTTTAAACAAAATTATAAATATATCAACAGAGGTGAATTTCATCCTACTATTTGAATTGTTTATATTGTTTCACATACTTTTACTTTAAAATCAGTTGAAAAACGTGTTTGACAAGTAAACAAAAAGTTAACATAAATGGATTAAAATGATTATATCCATTTATTTCTAAAGTATGGTGACTAAAATATATTAAAATTTTTAGGAGAGTCTTAACTTTTGTACTTGAAAGTTATTTTGTTCTCTTTGACATGTTTTGGAAATACAATGCATCTTTCTTTCACCTTTCTATAGATGGGTTAGAACACCACTCAAATACTCTATTATTAATTTAAATTAATTCTTTGTCGATTTATATATATATATATATATATATATATATATATATATATATATAAATTTTGGAAAGGAATAAATTTTAATTTCACGTTAAAGTTCAACCACTAAAAACATATTTAACATCATAATAAAATATACGATTAGAGTAAAATTACGTTTGTTGTTTTGGTATATGACCCTATTTATTGTTTGGCATTAGACAAATGAAATGGGGGTTGACCTTGGGCGTAAGTAGAAAAGTTGTGTGTGACTTTTTCTTTAAATGTGAAGTGGTTGGTAGATATGAATTCGTACATACCCAATCGTATGACTTGCTCAATTACAAGTAATCGTACTTCACCGTCACATTCTTCACGTATGTATGGTCATCTCATGGTGCATCTATGCATGCATGCTTGGAATCATGATCATGCACGTCTTCACCTTCGGTGTGAGAAACTTCACGTGGGATCATGAATGCAAGGGCATGTGGACATGGGATCATGGCATGCTGATGTATGAATATGGAAACTGGTGAGAGTACCCTACATTTCTGTGTATAGTGTACGACGCATATTAAAAACTCGTAACTTGGAAACGTATGCTTTGACAAATTTTTTTTATAAAGTTTACAAAGTTTCTATAAATAGAATTAAAATGGATTTGATTTTTTATTTTTTAATCAAAATAAAGTAATAAAATAATACTTTTTTTTTTTATCTAAATTGGTAGTTTATCAAAGTTTAAAGTTTGTTAGAAAAAACTTTGTTAAACTATCAAACTTCCATGCTCTGTAAATTTGACTTACCTTATGCACCCACGACTTTTACAAGTTACACCAACTTATAATTTTTGTTTCAACCAAACATGTGAAAATCTTTTGGCCCTTCAAATCATGTAAATTTTACTATTTAACTTATGACAACGAAAATATGTTTTAAAGGACAATATAACGATTTTCGAGTTTGATTGATTCATAAAAAGGAACTATTCGTACCATTCACTAATGAAAGATTACCATTAATTTAATGTAAAGGTTTTAAAATAATTATTTTGACTTCGTTGAGATAGACTATCGAATCACCGGAACAATATCAAATTTATTATTGTTAAGAAAATAATTGTTGCGGAAATTAAAAAAGAAAACATAGACACCAAAATTAAGAGTTTGCAACATACGTGAAGGTGATTTAATTTGTGTTTGTTTTGAAAACTGTAATCAACGTCAACTTTCATGTCTTACTGCATTGAATAATGCGTGGACTTTTGATTAAACACAAACTTGGACACCAATTTTCAACTCCTACTTTGTTCAAACAATTGCCAAATGCATAAAGTCAACACCCATCAGAATGATAAATAGTTGGAATTTTTATGACCTATTTGTTTTGACTTTTAGATAACATGATTTTTCTCTAATGAATAAAAAATAGCACCAATTAAATATTAGAAACCGACATTGATATTATTTTTTATTATTGACTTTTCATACTTTAAAAATAATTTTTATAAATATTTTATGGAGTTTTACGAAATCAAAAAAAAAAACTTTACTTTTACAATTTTGTATAGAATATATTAACGAAAAACCTCAAAAACATACAAAAAATTCTATCAGGAAAACGATATAAACAACTTCAATTTGTCTCTCTAAGCTCGTGATTTCTGAAAATATTTCAAAATTATATTACATGATTGAAAAGTACGTATTTTAATGTATAAAAGTAAAGTCAAACGAATATTTTAAAGATAAAAAAAAATGTTCATACAAAATGTTAGGAATATGAGAGGACAGAGATAATAACACGTATAGCGAAGCCAAATGAAAACTTTATTAGATGATTTAATTATGGAGCACTCTAACTAATACGCATGTAATTATGTTGATTTAACGACAAATACAAAAAACAGTATAAATATTAAGGTGGTTGTGGGAATCTTAATTTTTATTTTCTATTCTTTTGCTTCGCCATTACGGATATTCCAATAGCAAATTCATATTTATTGTTTACGTTGACTATTCAGAATACAACAAAAAAAATTAATTTATTTCAGAATTCATATCCCGTCGAAAAGTCAACGTTCTCATAATAGAATGATAGGAATTTTAGTTTAAACTGATAAATGTGTGGGTTATAGTACGTGTACGTTTTTAACTTGTAATTAAAAACGCGTAAATTCATTTAAAAGGACATTGTTGTGTATGTTATAACTTCTAAGAGTGTAGAAATAATAAAAAAAGAAAAATAAGATACATTGAGTGAAGAATTATGGTTTTAACACCTAATCCACTTCCTTCCTTTGACTTCCGTACCTTTGTGAGTGAAGAAATTGAAAGACGCCATAGGGAAAAAAATTAAATACGGTTTATTTTTATTTTAATTTAATATAAAATTTAAAACAGACTAATCTAATGTAATATAATTTTGTTTGTATCAATTTTACAATTTGTTGTTAAATAAACTTGCTGTAACTTTGTTATAATGGTTGTGCGTCAATAACTTTAACTTTTTCTAACTAATAATTGATTTATATAATTAATTTCTTAGTTTAAAAATATAATATACATTTATTATCTTAGTTTAATTAATATAAACATATTGTAAGTATGATATATTTAAATAATAAAACAACTTGTACGTCTCACTAAAGCATATCTTATAGTTGTTAATTAAATTAAAATATATAACATTATTTGATTACATATAATAAACAAAACAACGTAGTTCAGCTTTTAGTTTTTAAATCGAAATTCGAATCAAATTGTTAAAATATATTAAAATAGGAATTTGTTTTATTTATTTTTTATCTGTTTAGTTTTAACCATCTTTAATCGGAGAGAAAATATTAGAACACTAGTGAATTATGATTCTATTGCACCTCATCATATCATATTCTTTAAAAATTAAAATTTAAAATAATTTAAATATTCCTTCTCCTTCTAATTTTCTTTTTAAATAAAATCGTGATAGAACTCTATGCTTACTAATATTATTCATATACTTTAATGATGAAACATGTGAATTTGTTCTTGCTTAGAGACCTTTCGCACGGAACGAATAAACTTAAGGACTTCTTCGTGCACTCCCAAGTCTTTCTCCGGTATCTCTAAAAATTATTTAAATTTCCTCTTTGTCCTTAGTAAAAGCAAAAGAAGAAACAGTAAAAAATTTAATTTTCTCTCACGCACCTCCTGCACCACCAAATGAATACCCATCCATTTCCTACACCTCAAATGAATACCCAGATCCCTGCACATCTTTTCACCTAATCCTTTTCCCTTTGTCTCTCGCGGCGCACTTCCATATTCCTCTTCCTTTTGCATTCGCATCACAGTTGCCCTTGTCTCGCAGCAGTAGTGCAACCTCCACAATGCCTTCAGTCCAACAAATCCAGTCTAGTAAGTTATTCACATGAATCCCATTATATATTTTCACATGAATGCTCACTTTTGTGCAATAGATCCATGTTTGCAGATCCATGCTTGAGTATAAAACTGATGTTTTAATATGTTTTTCACAAATAGTCCAGTTCTGTTGTTTTTTCTTCTTCTGAAAATGGTCATTGCGGAAGTCGAGATTGGCTTTAGAGGTTTGAATTGCAGATGTCAACATTCGTTTAAGTTATTTTTTTCTTTTTCTGACTATTGCGGATGTCAACATCCGCTTCAGAGATTTTTATTGTGGATGTCGACATCCATTTCACTTTTTTTTTCGTTTTTTGGTCATTGCAGATGTTGACATCTGCTTCAGATATTTTTATTGCGTATGTCGACATCCGTTTCACTTTTTTCGTTTTCTGGCCATTCAGATGTCGACATTCACTTTGGAAATTTGAATTGCATATGTCGACATCCATTTCATTTTTTTTCGATTTCTGGCCATGGTAGATGTCGACATCTGCTTTAGAGATTTAAATTGTGGATGTCGACATCCGTTTCACTTTTTTTTTGTTTTCTGGCCATTGCGGATGTCGACATTCGCTTCAGATATTTGAATTGTGAATGTCGACATCTGTTTATGCTTTTTTTAGTGTTCATGCACTATCCACATCCGTTTCAACATTTTTCCATTTAAATATTTTTTTAATGCCCATAGTGAGTTTTTTAATGTATCATAGATGTCATAGATCTTATTGTGGAAAATTCTAAAAAATAGTACTCCATCAAATGCACCAGAATCAAAGCAAGAAAAAAAAAAACATATTGCGGATGCTGACATCCATGATGCATTTTTTAATTACCATCGTTTTTTATTTATTTTTAATGCAAACATACTCAAAAAAATTATTAAACCACTATATTAATCTTTATACATATTATACAACTTTTACAAGAATTTATGGATCATAAATTTTATCCAAAAACATTACATATGAAAAGAAAAAAAAAGGTATGTTGTGGATGTCGACATCCACAATGCATTTTTTAATTACCATCATTTTTTGATTTTTTCTAATGCAAACATACTCAAATAAATGAAAAAAAATATCAAACCACTATATTAATATTTATACATATTATACAAGTTTTACTGGAATTTATGGATCATAAATTTTATCCAAAAAAATTACATATCAAAAAAACAAAAGTATGTTGCGGATGTCGACATCCACAACATAACCTGACATCCGTTGAAATGTGTTGTGGATGTCGACATCCGCAATGCATTTTTTAATTACCATCGTTTTTTTTTTATTTTTTTTAATGAAAACATAGTCAAATAAATGATTTTTTTATCAAACTACTATATTAATATTTATACATATTATACAATTTTCACTGAAATTTATGGATCGCAAATTTTATCCAAAAAAAGTACATATCAAAAGAAAAAAAAAGGTATGTTGCGGATGTCGACATCCGCAATACAATTTTCTGGCAAAATATTTTTAATTATTTAAAATTAAATCACATTTATATAATTAAAAATAAATTCACCAAATACTACATTAATGTTTATACATGTTATAGGATATTTACTACATCAAATGTATCAAAAATCATAGCAAAAAAAAAAATTAAATATCAAAATTTTAAAAAAATAAGTTTGTTGCGGATGTGGACATCCATGTTTGAATTGTATTGCGGATGTTGACATTCGCAATACAATTTTCCAGCAAAATATTTTTTATTTTTAAAAATTAAATCACATTTATATAATTAAAAATAAATTCACCAAATACTACATTAATGTTTATACATATTATAGGATATTGCTAAATCAAATGTATCAAGAATTATAGAACAAAAAGAATTAAATATAAAAAATTAAAAAAAAAGTCTGTTGCGGATGTGGACATCCGTGTTTGAATTGTGTTGCGGACGTCGACATCTGCAATACAATTTTCCAACACAATATTTTTTAATTTTTTAAAATTAAATCACATTCATATAATTCAAGATAAATTAACCAAATACTCTATTAATGTTTATACATGTTATAAGATATTTAGTACATCAAATAGATCAAGAATCAGAGTCCAAAAAAATATATATGAAATTTAAAAAAAATAAAAAGATAGGTTGTGATGTGAACATCTCCAACACAAACTTACATACAATTACGGATGTCGACATCCACTTCTAATCAACATTGTTGTGGATGTCGACATTTATTTTAACAATAATTATTTAATACATCAGAAACAAATAACATCGATCAACCAACAACATTCCAAACATTTATCAACATTTATTAAATTATGAACACTAACTTTGGTTGTGTAAACTAGAACTTTGAAAGAAGAACACTGAGACACTCAGAGAAAGTGAGAAGAGCACTAGGACACTGAGAGGAACTGAGACACTGAGAGGAGGGACCACAACTTTGATGTTGCTGTTGTTGTTGAGCGGTTGGAGAAGAGGGACCACAAGAGAAAGCGACAAAGTTTAGAGCAAATTTGGAGGTGTAGAAATTTGGAGGTGCAAAGTAGCAGAAGAAGTAAAAAGCAAAACAGTAACTTTGTAATTGGTGTCAACCACCAAAAGTAGATAAGGGTATAATCGTAATGAATGCTCACATTTGGCGGTATTGAAGAAAGCATTTGGGGTGCATGGAGAAGCCCCATAAACCTACAGCTTAATTGGGTCCTTCATGATTTCTACAAGAACCGGGCCTTTTTCTTATTTACACCACTTTTTCTTTTCTTCACACTCGTCAAATTTTGTTGAACATTTTCGAAGCACCCAAACTACTCCTTCGTTATTACTCGCCTTCTCCCACCCTACTGTGTTCCAAATCGAAAAAATAAAAACATTTTTGATCGCTAAAATCAATCCACAGCACCACCAAGATTTGATTTTAATCACTTTCAACCCAATTTTTTGTATCGTTAAAATCAATATAAGACATTAAGGAGATATAAGATCAATTAATTATAGAATTGATATCATCTTCAACATTTTTTTTCTTTTAAATCAATGCATTTCTGAGTTTTTTTTTAAAAGAAAAAAAATTATACTGAGATTTGATTTGATTTCTGTCGTGAAAACTGAACAAAATTTGGTTTTTATGGTGAAAGCTAAACAAAATCAAACTACACATTATATCTATATTGATTTTCCTCATGTTCTTGTCAAATTTCATAATCCTTAATTATGATTTTTGACAATTTTAACGATACATGAAGGATTTTTAACATATTACGAGAGACTCATAATATATAGTATTTAGTAATATTTGTTGAAAAGGAATATATATATATATATATATATATATATATATATATATATATATATATACTTTCTTTGTTTTTCCTCCTAAAGATTAAAAACAGTAAAACCTAAAGATAACCATGCTGCAAATAGTAATAGGAAAAGATGAGAAGAAAATGGGTATCACTGGTTGATAACAATATGAAGGGTGGTTTGGTATTTTTGGCATTGAAACCAAACAACATCTTACAAAAGGAAACAACACAACACAAGAAACATTATTTTTTGTTTAGGACTTTTAAACCAGAGGTTTGCTTGTGCCTGCAATCCAATTACAGATCAAGCGTGGGGGAGGAAAGTTCAGCGTCAACCATCCACAACCCTTTTCTTCAAGTTCGCATCTTTCGGTTACGCTCCCACAAATGTCACGCGCCACCGCCGCGTTCGGAATCCTCCTCTGTCTCCTCCTCGGCGCCGCCGCCCACTGCTCCGCTCAGCTAAACTGCAGCACAACGTGCATTGCGGAGCAGTGCGACAGTAAGATTCCGTTCCATTCCATTCCGTTGAGTTGAATCATTAATTACGTTGGTTGGTACTAATTAATTCTATAATTTGAAATCAGCGATTGCAATCAGATACGGTAAGTATTGCGGGGTGGGGTATACTGGGTGTCCCGGGCAGAAACCATGCGATGGTGTTGATGCTTGTTGCATGGCCCATGACGACTGTGTTGACAAATTCGGTATTTCATTTCTCCTTTCCTTCTTAATCATTCTCAATCAATGAATGAATGTTGGCAGTTAGGTTTTAATTTGTGTGTCCCCAATTCCTAGGTTTTCGTTTGTTGTTGAGTGATTGGTGTAGAGTAATGAAAAGCATGATTTGACAGGAATGACTCATGTGAAATGCCACAAGAAATTGAAGAATTGCCTAATCAGGGAACTTGAATCTGGGAAGGTTGGGTTTTCGAAGGAGTGTCCATACAGTATAGCTGCACCAACGATGATAAGAGGCATGGACTTGGCCATCTTGCTGAGCCACTTGGGTGAACCTGCTTATGATCACTGACAAACTCAACCCTTCTGATGCAGTTCTTCCTCCTTCCCCATTACCATCGAACTTCATCTTCTGATCTTCTTCTGCATGGCTAAGCCTCTGTTATTCATTTTCCACATTCTTATTTAATAATAAATAATACCAATGCTTTATTTTGCAGAATCCGTTTCTAACTTAATTAATTTCAGATTCATAGATGATGAAATTCATAGATTTTTTTTTTTCCTTTTTTTGTGGTTCTCAGAATGAGGTTTTTTGGTGTTTGCGAATTGGTTCATTAGCCACCGGTTTTAGAACAAAGATCACCTTCCATCATATAAAATAAAAAATGAGATGGTTTAAATTAAAAAAAAAAAACATAAAAATAGATGATTAAAAATGATTTAATTCATATACTAAAATAACTTTTGTAAAATAATTTAATATAAAAATACTTTGTTTAGAACTATAAACTAAAATTTAACAAATTAAATTGAAATAAAGAAAAATCATTATAAATCTTAAAAAATGTTTTAAAATAACAAATTAAATTACTTTTACAAAATACTAGGATTTAAATCATCATGTTTTGTTTATTAATTTAGTTTTTATTTAATTAATTATTTTATTATAGCATAAGAGCACACTTATGATATACAAATATGATACATGTGTTAGATACGGTACATATCTAATATGTCGATATGTTTATTTTAAAAATGAAAGAATGCATTGCGTGATATATTGACATTGAAAAGTGTATAATAATTCTTAAAATACATGATAAATATATTATTGTTATTGTGTGAATTAAAATTAAAATTATGTGTATTAAAGTTGTTAACACAAAAAATTATAAATTATTATCATCATAAGAAATAATGCTCCTAGATACGTGTAAGACACGAATACGTGACTCAACTTGAAATATAATAGAAATATATATATATATATATATATATAATATGAAGAATTAAAGATGAATATAGAATATATTCAGTGATATCCAACATATGATTTACTATAAAAAATTGTTGATAAAAAGAAGAAGATGGACATCTTCCTTCAATAAATATTTTTGATGATGATGATGACGATGATGACTTATGAAGAAGTATGAAAGACTTGATGATGATGCATGGAAAAATGTTGAAGACTTAAAAGAATGTTTGAATTCAAGAGATACATTGAAGACTTAAGGATTTAGTTGTTTAGATCTTGTAATTTGTGTATATTATTTAAAATAGTTAAATTAGTATGTTAGTGATTTATTTGCAAGTAGTAGAGTATCAAGAAAATTTTATTTATTTGCAAAACTCACTAGAATAATTGATTATTCTTAGTGATAATCAATTATCTCAATTAAAACTGATTTTTGAGAAAAGCCTTTGTGATAATCGATTATCACCTGCTGATAATAAATTATCCTGACTGATAATAGATTATCACAACGAGAAAAATGTTTTCAGAAAAATTTCCGTGATAATCAATTATCACTTATGATAATCGATTATCTATGGCAGTTGTGACTTAACTTTTGATATTCTTAACATAATTTCTAAATAGGCTTCTATAAATAGAGTGATAGGCTTTCATAATCAAATATAGAAGTTAAAGAAGCCTGAGTACTTGAGAACTCTTTGTGGGAAGGCTTTGAAAAACCTAGTGTGGGTAGAGCGATAACTTTCATCAAGTGGAATCTTGAGTGATTGAGTGTTGCTGATGTTGCTAGGAGAAGCTGATCATCCTTTATGTGATTCAAAAGAGGTGTTCATTCCTTGTGTGATTCAAGGAAGATTTTTTGATTACTAAAAGATACCTAAGGATGTCTCTACAAAAACCTAGCCCTAGCTTCTAGAAACTAGGTTAAACAAGGTTACAAAAATAAGAGACAAAAGAGCTAACTATGATTTGTGCAAGGCTAATTTCGTTCTAGCACAAAAGGAGACCAAGAATGTGTCTCATATGTCTCCAAAAAGTTGCCAAAGTGTGCTAAAAATAAAGGAGACCAAAGGTACATAGGAACACATGCTTTATGTCTTTTATTTTATGTTTTATGCCTCTTTTACTCTCTCCTCCAAATCATTTATTCTCCTTAATCACCATGCGCCACCTAGCATTGCTTTCTTACTCCTAATTAACCTACAAAGCAAATAAACATAGATTAACATGTTAGCTTAAGTCAAGTTAACTCTAGTCAACAAGTCAAACCTAGTCAAAGGTCAACAAGTCAACTAAGATTGATTCAACTAAGTCAACTTAGGAAATAAAAAATAACAAACACAAATGAAAGGGATGAAGGATTAATGAACTTCCTTCCTAAACATGCTTAGTCTTCTTAAACATGTACCTCCATTACATGGTATGCTCGATTCATAGACATTAACTATTTAAACACCATAAGTAAGAATGACTAAATTAAAAAAAAAAATGAGAACTTAATTGAATGCAAAACAAAATAAAGACCAAATAAACAAACACAACGAAAATATGAAAAATAAAATATGTATTCAAGTCTTTAGGATAAGACATAAAAGGTTATTTTTAAATTTAAATTACTAAACTATGTGGGATAAAAAAATTACAAAGAACAATGTAGAAAGAAAAAAAATACCTTATTTAGTACTAATATGTAGAATAATCTTTTAAAATTTTTCTTTTATTAAATTTTTCAAAAACTTAAATGCATATTTCATTTGCACATTAAAAGCATCTACCCATTGATCACAACATCACATATTAACAAATTCTCAACCAATTGGATAAAAATATAAAATATGTATAATTTTGAAATTAAAATAAAAAAATTTACAAAATTTCTAAAAAATAGTAATAAAATATTTATTTAAAACTTCATCATAAAAATGTAAATAAACAAGAATATTAAAAAAAATTCATCATAAAAATTAGCTAAGTAAGCATATATTTTTATAAATAAGAATTCAAAATCATATTTCTTGGGGAGGATATCATATCATCTATCTTGTGGAGGTGTATATGCTTCGACTTCTCCGTGAGAATCAGATTCAGAATTAGAATTATCATTTGTCTCACTTATCTCATCATTTTCCCAGCTTTACCAGCTATCCCATACACTTTTCCCCTCAACTTTCCACTCATCCCATACGTACTTCCTTATTAATAATCACACCAAATTCTTGAAATAAATATCATCAAGGGGTTTACACAAATAATCACAAGCTCCAAGACCAAAAGCCTTTGTTTGGGCAAGCCGACTAAGATCCTCAGATGTTCTTATAGGACCAAGTTGTACTCCACAAGTCTGCTAAATTGCTCTAGTGCTCGGTTTCTGGCTTGATGTCTTCCTAATCTCATGAAGCTCTAATGACGGCGCAGGGGTGTCTGCAAAAGACACTTCGATGCTTAAGTTAGCATTGGTGATGTCACGGGTTCAGAGAATATTTAATGCGTAATCAATGCATAGAACATTGTGTTATTTATACCTTTTTTACCTATGGGTCCTACTTGGAGTGGACTTTTGGGCCCAAAATACCTCTTTTAACTGTTTCTGGATCCTGTGGCAATGGATGAAATTACAAGAAGAACCCTTAATAGTTGTCGGTAGGCAACTTATGAGTCAATATGGCTGGATACCATATATTTCATAGAGGATTCTAAATATACAGTATCAAGTAAGCGAACATGTGGGATCTGAGTGTTGGATACTTTTGGGCTGCTTAGTTAGCTAAGTGGATAGGCATGATTACCTCTTACTCGTACAACTTCATAGTGTATTGTTTATGGAGGTTTCCTTATTGCATGTTAGTTGGAGGAATAGGGTCGCCTACTGCGTACTGGTGTATTCCTCAATATAGGATGAACAACATAAGTTTTGATGGCTGCTTATTAACATAAGTGTTGATGGCTTCTTACAATGTACTAAGGGGGTTCCTTAGTACAAAGTAAGCGACCTTGAAGGTTGTTGGTAGTTGCTTATTGTGTACTAGAGAGTAAGCGGCCTTGAATGTTGTTGATGGCTGCTTATTGTGTCCTAAGGGGTTTCTTAGTACGGAGTAAGCGACCTCGAAGGTTGTTGGTGGCTGCTTACTGTGTACTACAGAGTAAGCGACCTTGAAGGCTGTTGATGGCTGCTTATTGTGTACAAAGGGGTTCCTTAGTACAAAGTAAGTGACCTTGAAGGTTGCTGATGGTTGTTTACTATGTACTACAAAATAAGCAGCCTTGAAGACTGTTGCTTGCTGCTAGGGATGGCAAAAATACTCGTGCCCGCGGATATCCGTGGCGGATAGTTAGTACCCGCAGGTATTTATTACCCGCGAGTAGCGGGTAGCGGGTATTTTAATACCTGCTTATAAAAGGGTCGGGTGCGGGTATCATACTATCCGTACACGCGGGTACCCGTTACCAGCAAAAAAATTAAAATTTAATTTATATTTTATTAAGTTAAATTTAATTAAAGTTAAAATTAGCAGTATATTTTATTATGTCAAATTTAATTATAATTATAATTATAATTTAATTTAATTTTATATTTTATTTTTATAATTTTATATTAAACAATTTATAAAATATATATTTTTTAAATATTTGCGAGTATTGGGTATCTACGGGTACCCATGGATACCTACGGGTTTTAAAAATATTTGCGGTTATTTGTTAAGCGGATACTCGGCAAGTAAACGGGCGAGTAGCAAGCGAATATTTTTTTGGCGGGTCGGGTTGCGGGTAGGCACTATTCGTGCCCGACTCGACCCGTTGCCATCCCTAGTTGCTGCTTACTGTGTACTAAGGGGTTCCTTAGTATAGAGCAAGCGACCTTGAACATTGTTGGTGGTTGTTTACTGTGTACTATAGAGTAAGAAACCTTGAAGGTTGTTGGTGGCTGTTTACTATGTACTACAGAGTAAGCAGCCTTGAAAGTTGTTGGTGGTTGTTTACTGTGTACTACATAGTAAGCAGTCTTGAAGGTTGTTGATGGCTGCTTATTGTATACTAAGGGGTTCCTTAGTACAGAGTAAGCGGCCTTGAAGATTGTGGTGGTTGTTTACTGTGTACTACAGAGTAAGCAATTTTGAAGATTGTTGGTGGTTGCTTAATATACTTGTACATGGTTTACGGTATAGTTGGGACATCAGCCTCCCAATCTTGAGGGGCTTAGTGACGTATAGACTCATTGTGAGTTTAGGCGGCTATATTTTTGTGACTTGGGGTAGCTATGTTTGTGATTTTTCAATTTTCATTTGTGGCCTTGGTCGTGTACCATATAAGTATACTAGCCTCTCAGTCTTGAGGAGCGTAGTGACTTATAGACTTACTGTGATTTTAGGTCGCTGTGATTTTGTGAGTTAGGGCTATTATGTTTATTTTTTGTAGCTTTGGGCTGGTATGTTATTTTTGGTAACTTTAGGCCGGTATGTTATTTTTGGTAACTTTAGGCCGATATGTTATTTTTGGTAGCTTTAGGCTTGTATGTTATTTTTGGTAGCTTTAGACTGGTATGTTATTTTTGGTAGGTTTAGGACGATATGTTTTTCATTTTATATATGTGTGGTTGACTTGTGCTATGCTTCACGTATGCTTATTGGGCTGCTTTGCTTGCTTGATTGTCCTACAAGTTTTGGTTAGTGGCATTTCGTTTTAGTGGTTGGGTACTTGTTATTTATTCGACCAATGGCTCTTAGGTTAGAGGCTGGAAACTCATTTGTATTCGACCGACGACTCATAGATTAGAGGCTAGAAACTTTGTCATTTGTATTCGACCAACAACTCTTAGATTAGAGCTTGAGAACTCTGTCAATTGTATTCCACTAGCGGCTCTTAGATTAGAGGCTGGGAGCTTTGTTACTTGTATTCGACTAGCAGCTCTTAGATTAGAGGTTGGAAACTGTTATTTGTATTCAACCAGTAGCTCTTAGATTAGAGGTTGTGAGTTGTCACTTGCATTCGACTAGCGGCTCTAAGATTAGAGGTTGTGAACTTTGTCATTTGTTGGATTAGAGGCTGAGAACTTTGTCACTTGTATTCAACTAGTGGCTCTTAGATTAGAGGCTGAGAACTGTTACTAGTATTCGACCAACGACTCTTAGATTAGAGGTTGGGAACTTTGTTACTTGTATTCGACTGGCGACTCTTAGATTAAAGGCTGAGAACTTATTAGATATGGAGAATAAAGGCATTCATTTGGGTGTAACCTTGGTATTTCATTAGTGAAAACAAATGCCTCGTTAAAACTTGTCTATCCAAAACCCTCCTTAAGGAAAAATGCTAGGTTAGGAAAGTGTACATCTTGTGGTTACAATAGAGAATGAGTTTACAATTTAACTGAAGTAGAACTTCAAATGCGAGACGTTCAGGTGTTGGGTCTAGGTCTTCTATTTCCAGTGGTACCGTGTTTTCGCATGCTTTCTCTATGTTGATTGCCATCAAAGGGGGATATGGGAGTCTAAGGTTGGCCATGTAACATTCTTTGGCCGCTTTCTGATTATCGTGTATGGTGAGGATGTCTCCTGATGACGATGAGAACTTCAAAGCGAGGTGTGGGGTGGAAACTATTGCTCCGAGGGAGTTGAGGGAGGAGCAACCCAAGAGCATGTTGTAGAAGGTGCTAGCATCTACCACGAGGTAGCAACTAAGATTGTCTTGATCTTCCTTCCTTCACCGAAGGAGGTGTGCAGGTCTACATACCCTCTCGTTGGGACCCTTTCCCTAGAAAAGACATATATGGGATAATTATAGGAAGTCAGATCTTCTACAAGAATTTGCAATTGCTGGAAGGTTTTCCAGTATAGGATATCCACCGAGCTTCCTTGGTCAATTAACACTTTCTTTACTGTGAAGTTGTTGAGTTTCACAGTTATGACTACGGGGTCGTTTTGGTTTGGGATCATTCCCTGGAAGTCATAATTAGTGAAGGTGATCAGTGGCCTCCTTCTCCGTGGTCCTCTTGATACAACATGAACCGATTGGATAACTCTCAAGTGTCTTTTTCTAGAGGAGGAGCATCCTTCCCCTGCGAATCCCCTCGGAGATGATATTTATTGTTCCTCGCAAAGGGGGTCTTTCTTTTGGACGCCTATCGCCTTGTGAAGGCTTTGGTCTCATTCTTTCTACATTCTGGTTTCGCTTGGGTTGTCTCCCTAGTTCCCTTTGTTCACCCCTCTGATCGTCTCTTCGATCAGGTCTCCATCCTTTTGTGTTTCTCACATAGTGTCAAAGATGACCCGCGCACACCAATTCCTCTACTTGTCGCAGAGGGTCTCGCATTCCTCTGTGGTATGACCATTATTATGGTGGTAATGGCAATACTTGCTCATATTAGCGTTAGGTGGGTTTTGGAACTTCTTTGGCAGAGGGATGAGTTTCGCTTGTAAGACTTCATCTAATATGCGAGACCTAGGGGCGTTGAGGGGGTCATAGTTGGAGAACCTAACCTGCTTCTGCTATTTGGGGTGGGTTTGGTCGCGCACTATTGACTCTTTGTTGGTTCCTCTAATCTCAGTATGTGTGGGTGATGGCCTAATGCTGTTTTGGTCATGCCGCATATCTTCAACCCGAATGAACATGGTTACCCTCTTTCGCAGTTCTTGCATCCCTAGTGGTGGGCGCATGGCTAACTCGTCGATGAAAGGTCCATGCTTTAATGCCATTATCATGTAGTGCAGTATCAGGTTGGGGGTGGGGTCCTTGATCTTCATGGCAATCATATTGAATCTGTCGATGAAGGTGCAAAGGGACTATCCTTCCTCTTGTCTTAGGTTCAAGAGGGATAACGAGGTAAGATCGTGATAGCGGCTAATGTCAAATTGGGTCATGAAGGAGGTGGTGAGGGTGTTGAAGGAGTTTATAATGTAGGGTAGCAAACTCATAAACCACTCTCCTCTAAGCGCAACAAAGAAAGACTTGCACATGACGACATCATTAGTGGAATATAGGCCAACCTGGTTGGTGTAGATGGATATGAATTCATCCAGGTCGGTGGTGCCATCGTAGGTGACGGTGGGTTCCTTCCACGTGTGGGGGGGAGGGGCCTTTGTGATCTCGTCTACGAACGGGTGTCTACGGTTTCTTCGAGAAGTAAAAAAACTATAGTTGACACCTGTTGTGTGACCTGTGGGCTTTACTCGCTCTCCTCCTTAATGGTGGTGGGGATGTCCACCCTGGAGGGGTTGGGACCAGGCCCTCCAACTGCCTTGTCCGCTTCGATTTTCATTTTAAGCCAAGAGTTCTCTTTCCTCAAGGCCTTCATTTAATATATGTTCCTCTTCTTATACTCTACGAACTCCTGTTGCATTATGGCTTGGGCTTCCAGGATGCGATATGTCTGATGAGGGACCTGCATCTCCAACTTCAGTTGTTGGGACTCTGGTAGGTACCTTTGCTGCTCTGCTTCTTGTGGATACCACTCTGTCTTAGTAAGGTCGGGCTGTGAACTTGCGAAATACTTTTCGACCCCACGGTGGGCGCCAATTGTTCTTATAGGAGCAAATTGTACTCCACATATCTGTTGAATTGCTCTAGTGCTAAGTTGCTGGCTTGATGGCTTCCTAATCTGTTAAAGCTCCAATGACGACGTAGGGACGTCCGCAAAAGACACTTCGATGCTTAAGTTAACATTGGTGATGTCAAGGGTTCAGAGAATATTTAATGCGTGATAGGTTTGGAATAGTTTATAAAAGGAGGGAAAAGAGGAATAACTGACTATGACAGTTATAACCTCTGTAGAGTAATTCTGTTTTCGTTTTTTTAAAACTGTCATATAACTGATTATTATAAATAATCAGAGGTTATAGGAAAAAGGCAATTTTTGGTTTTTTCCTGAAAGGATTGGTAGGAGAGTGAGGATCTCTCAAAGCTTCCTCAGTTGTAATCTTGAGTTCTGGCTTCTTCTCTTTTGGCACAAGCAGTGTTGTTCAATAAAAGTAATCAAGAATTAATCTTGATTGTTCTGTATTACTAATTGTCCCTATCAATTGGTATTCAGAGCGCCTTCTGGGTTCTGTGGGAAGGGTTCGTTAGAGCATGGTCCATACCAGAATGGAGTCATGCATGGATGGGGTTGAACGCATGATCCAAGAAATGGCTCAAGATCGGGACAGACAGGAAAATGAGGCTCATCAACGGTTCCAACGTTTAGAAGACATGATTCGTGGTCTTATCGTGGTGGTGGAGAAAATATCGTCAACAGGAAAATCGGATAGTGATGACATTTCAGTCACAAATGGAGTACATTCTTCTTCTTCGTCCAGATGGAGAAAACTGGATATTCCAGTTTTTATAGGAGAGGATGCTTATGGCTGGACCAATAGGTTGGAGCGCTATTTTCGTTTAAAAGAGGTAACAGAGGACGAAAGGATGCAGGCAGTTCTTATTGCTTTGGAAGGAAAGGCTTTGAATTGGTTCCAATGGTGGGAAACGTGTAATCCCAAGCCTACATGGGATGCTTTCAAGATTGCAGTGATGCGTAGGTTTCAACCGACCATGTTGGATAATCCGTTTGAGATTTTGCTTGGCTTAAAACAAACAGGTCAGGTTGAAGAGTATATTGAAAATTTTGAACAATATGCTGGGTTTTTGAAAAACGTGGAGCAAGATTATTTGGTAGGCATTTTCTTGAACGGGTTAACAGAAGGTATCAAGGCGGAAGTGAAGCTACATGAACCAAAATGTCTTGCTGAACTAATGATGAAAGCTAAAATGGTGGAGGAAAAAATTAGAGTCATGGTAATGGGGGATCCTGCTTTATCCATTACTGCAACTTCATTTAAAAAGTTGATACATGAATTGCAGCAAGGGGACCAGGGGTTTTTGGTGGATATGGTTCAGAATCATGACGTTGTGGATTCCACGGCTTGTACAAAGGAAGTGGAGCAAGTGTTGGCATCCTATGGTGTGGTTTTTCAAGAGTTCCAGGAATTACCTCCTACCCGAAAACAAGATCATGCTATTCATCTCAAGGAGGGAGCATCCATTCCAAACTTAAGACCATATAAGTATTCACACTCACAAAAGAATGAGATTGAAAGATTGATTGGTGATATGCTGAATGTTGGTATTATTCGGCCTAGTATTAGTCCTTATTCCAGCCCTATTATCTTGGTGAAAAAGAAAGATGGTGGATGGAGGTTTTGTGTAGATTACAGGGCTCTTAACAAGGTAACCATTCCAAATAAATTTCCTATTCCAGTCATAGATGAATTATTGGATGAACTGGCTGGTGCAACTATCTTTTCTAAGCTAGATCTCAAGTCTGGTTACCACCAGATTCGTATGAAAGAAAGTGATATTGAGAAGACAGCTTTTCGAACCCATGAGGGCCACTATGAATTTCTAGTCATGCCTTTTGGTTTGACAAATGCGCCAACAACATTCCAATCTCTAATGAATGAAGTTCTCAAGCCTTTTTTGCGAAAATTTGTGTTGGTGTTTTTCGATGATATCTTGGTTTACAGCACTTCTATGGATCTGCACCTCCAACATTTATCACAAGTTCTTCAACTACTATGTGATCATCACTTAAAAGTTAATAAAAAGAAATGCAGCTTTGGCCAAGACAGCATTGAATACTTGGGCCATGTGATCTCGAGAAATGGGGTATCTGCTGACCCTAAGAAGGTAGAAGCTATGTCTAAATGGCCTAGACCGAAGGACGTCACTGCTTTAAGAGGTTTTCTTGGTCTCACGGGCTACTATAGAAGGTTTGTTCGAGATTATGGTAAAATTGCGCAACCTCTAACACAATTGCTTAAAAAGGAAGGTTTTGTTTGGTCTAATGAAGCACAACACGCCTTCGAAGCATTGAAGACTGTTGTCTCCCAATTATCCATACTAGGGGTGCCCGATTTTTCCAAATCTTTTGTGGTTGAGACTGATGCTTCCAGTAAAGGGTTAGGAGCTGTGTTATTACAAGAGGGCAGACCCTTGGCCTTTTGGAGCCAAGCCTTGACAGAAAGGGGTCAAAGAAAATCAGTTTATGAACGAGAACTCATGGCTATCGTCCAAGCTGTGCAAAAATGGAAACATTACTTGATGGGTACTCACTTTACCATTGTCACTGATCAAAAAAGCTTAAAGTTTTTGAATGATTAGAAATTGTTGACAGAGGAACAATTTAAATGGGCTTCGAAGCTCATTGGGTTGGATTTTGACATCAAGTATCGACCTGGGAAGGAAAATATGGTTGCTGATGCATTATCCCGACAAGTCTTCTTTAACATTTCTGTCCTACAACCTCAAGAGTGGGACGATTGGGATACAGAAATCCAAAAGGATGTGAAAATGAGCAGCATTATGCAGAATTTGTTAGTGGATCCTACTGCTCATGCACAGTTTCAACTAAAAAAGGGGAAATTGTACTATCAAGGCAAACTTGTTTTGCCTAAACATTATAGTCGAATCCCTACTATCATTAAAGAGCTTCATGAATCTCCATTAGGTGGTCATAGTGGGTACTTTTGCACTCTTAAACAAATTGCAGGTGTTCTATATTGGGAGGGCATGAGAGGAGATATTAAGAATTTTGTGATGTAATGTGACACTTGCCAGAGGAATAAAACTGAGACTCTAGCTCCTGCTGGTTTACTACAACCTTTGCCAATTCCAACTCAAGTTTGGAGTGATATCTCCATGGATTTTATTGGGGGTCTACCTAAAGCATAGGGGATGGACACTATTCTTGTAGTGGTCGATCGCCTCACTAAGTATGCCCATTTTTTTGCTTTAGCACATCCTTATACTGCTGCAGATGTGGCTGCCATTTTTGTTAAAGAAGTGGTTCGGTTACATGGGTTTCCTTCAACAATTGTTTCAGATAGGGACAAACTGTTTTTAAGTCAATTTTGGAAGGAATTGTTCAAAACAGCAGGTACAAAGCTCAAATACAGTACAACATACCATCCCCAAACGGATGGTCAAACGGAGGTGGTTAATCGTTGTTTGAAAACTTATCTAAGGTGTATGACAGGATCTCAACCTAAGTTATGGCCTAGCGGGTTACCTTGGGCCGAATTCTGGTTTAACACTAATACCATGCTTCCTCAAAAATGACACCATTTAAAGCTTTATATGGTCGCGACCCACCCTTGCTTTTGAAAGGGACAACCATTCCTTCTAAAATAGAGAGTGTCAACCAGTTCCAAGATGAACGTGATGCGATTTTGAAAGCATTAATGTCCAATCTCTGTTGAGCTCAAGAGCAGAATCGACTTCAAGCCAACAAGCATAGAAGAGATGTTACATATCAAATTGGTGATTGGGTGTTCCTTAAAATACAACCTTATAGGTTTAAATCTTTGGCCAGACGACCTAATGAAAAACTGAGTCCTCGTTTCTACGGGCCATATCAGATTTTGGAAAGTATTGGTCCAGTGGCATACAAACTACTCCTTCCAGCCCACAGTCGTATTCACCCAGTTTTTCATGTATCCTTACTAAAGTCTGCTGCCACTGCTATCCCCACATCACAACTTTTACCCCCCATGCTTTCTGAAGATTATATATTGGAGGTGACACCTGAGAAAGTGTTGGATACTCGCTAGGATGCTAAAGGAGATTTGGAGGTTCTTCTAAAGTGGAGGCATCTTCCAGATTTGGAAAACAGCTGGGAGTCTGCCACAACCATCCAGCAAGAGTTTCCAGACTTTCACCTTGAGGACAAGGTGAATCTGCAGGGGCGGAGTAATGATAGGTTTGGAATAGTTTATAAAAGGAGGGAAAAGAGGAATAACTGACTATGACAGTTATAACCTCTGTAGAGTAATTCTGTTTTCGTTTTTTTAAAACTGTCATATAACTGATTATTATAAATAATCAGAGGTTATAGGAAAAAGACAATTTTTTGTTTTTTCCTGAAAGGATTGGTAGGAGAGTGAGGATCTCTCAAAGCTTCCTCAGTTGTAATCTTTAGTTCTGGCTTCTTCTCTTTTGGCACAAGCAGTGTTGTTCAATAAAAGTAATCAAGAATTAATCTTGATTGTTCTGTATTCCTAATTGTCCCTATCAATGCGTAATCAATGCATAGAACAGTGTGCTATTTATATCTTTTTTACCTCTGGGTCCTACCTGGAGTGCACTTTTGGGCCCAAAATACCTCCTTTAACTATTTTTGGATCTAGTGGCAATGGGTGAAATTACAAGAAGAACCTTTAATAGTTACCGATAGGCAGCTTATGAGTAAATATGGTTGGATACCGCATATTTCGTGGAGGATTCTAAACATACAGTATCTAGTAAACGAACATGTGGGATTTGAGTGCTAGATACTTTTGGGTCGCGTAGTTAGCTAAGTGGATAGGGATGATTACCTCTTACTCGTACAACTTCATAGTGTATTATTTATGGAAGTTTCCTTATTGCATGTCAGTTGGACGCTTAGGGCCACCTACTGCGTACTGGTGTATTCCTCAATGTAGGGTAAACAACATAAGTGTTAATGGCTGCTTACTGTGTACTAAGGGGTTCCTTAGTACAGAGTAAGTGACCTTGAAGGTTACTGGTGACTGCTTACTGTGTACTACAGAGTAAACAGCCTTGAAAGTTGTTGATGGTTGCTTATTGTGTACTAAGGGGTTCCTTAGTGTGGAGTAATCGACCTTGAAGGTTGTTGGTGGCTACTTACTATGTACTACAGAGTAAGCGACCTTGAAGGTTGTTGGTAGTTGTTTACCGTGTACTACATAGTAAGCAGCCTTGAATAGGGATGGCAACGGGTCAGGTACGGATAGTACCTCCCCACAACCCAACTCACAAAAAAAAATTCGCCCTCTACTCGCTCTTTTACCTACATACCCGCAAATATTTAAAAAATACATATTATAAATTTTTAATATAAAATTATAAAAATAAAATAAAGTATAATTAAATTCAATTCAATTTTAATTTTATTTAAATATAACCTAATAAAATATAATTTTAATCTTAATGTTAATTAAATTTAAGTTAATAAAATATAAATTAAATTTTAATTTTAATGTTTTACGGATAACGAGTACCCGCGAGTACAAATAGTATGATACCAGTACCTAATCTGTTTATAAGCAGGTATTAAATTTACCCACTACCCGCATGTACTAACTACCTGTCGTTGATTTTATCCACGAATATTTGCGGGCGCGAGTATTTTTGCCATCCCTAGCCTTGAAGGTTGTTGGTTGTTGCTTACTGTGTACTAAGGGGTTCCTTAGTACTGAGTAAGCGACTTTGAAGGTTGTTGGTAGTTGTTTACCGTGTACTACAGAGTAAGCAGCCTTGAAGGTTGTTGGTGATTGTTTACTATGTACTACAGAGTAAGCAATCTTAAAGGTTGTTGGTGACTGCTTACTGTGTACTAAGGGTTTTTTAGTATAGAGTATGCGACCTTGAAGGTTGTTGGTGGATGTCTACTGTGTACTAAGGGTTCCTTAGTACAGAGTATGTGGCCTTGAAGGTTGTTGGTGACTGTCTACTGTGTACTACAGAGTAAGTAGCTTTGAAGGTTGTTGGTGGTTTCTTATTGTGTGCTAAGAGGTTCCTTAGTATACTTGTACCTGGTTCATGATATAGTTGGAACATCAGACATAACTGCATATATTGTTAAATAGTCAAAATGGTTAAATAGTCAAAAGTTGAAAACTTGAGTAAAAATGGAAAAGACTAATCACTTATAGATGAGAGGAATATCAATTTTTTTTTCATTGAGAAATTGCAGGAATTGATAGCCATCCATCACTGGCATTAGTCGTTCAATGAAGATCAAATGAAATTTTAATTCTCTTTTCAGCACAAGATTGACAACAGTTGAAGAATTAGAGCATGTTGTAACTACACAGAAGTCAAAAGCATAAGAAAAGAACACAAATACGGGCTGCATGATTATGAATAGAATGCGGGCTACATGGTTTCTTGATTACTTGAAGAACACTGGTGTCACTTTCAATTATAAGGAGATTAAGAATCGATGGAAATTCTGGAGAAGAATTTCCGGCCATCTCTCCACTATCACCTTAGACTATAAAGGGAGAATAATAAAAGGCATCAAAAATTTGTCTCAATTGTCAGTGTCTCGATCCATGATAGTCTTAACTACATGAAATTTCTATCACCATTGATTCCATCTCGCCATAACTTACAAAAGAAAAGAACTAAAGACAAAAAACTGTAGACATTAATTTTAATCCTCATTGAAAGATGCCACGAAAGCGAGTCCGCAATCATATATAGAAGGCATATATCGTATAATAGATCCTCAAATTTTCAAGTAGTTGAAATGAACACTAATCTTGTCGGAGGTACGCTCGATTCCTTTTTTCTACTGTCGATCGCCGTCTATTTGTGACAAGGAGAACTTTAGAAAAAAATTTGCAGATTATAAAAGTTCTTGAATAAATAAAAGGGGCTAAACCGAAGCGAGGCTTTGTAGGCTGGGCCTATCTTTGATTACGTCAGAGATGACCATGGGCCGGAAGTTAAAATCACAGGGCTGATTCTTTTTGTACCTCCAACAACTTTGGCACTCTCAAATTTTCCAAAAATATCAAAAATAATTTTTTAACTTTTTATCCACTCATAATCTCAATTCTTAAAAATAAAGATACTGCACGTCAAAATCTGATTAAAAAAATTATATAACTGAATTTCGACATCCAAAATATAAATATATAACAACTCTTTTATGTTTCTAATAATTTATTTTCACATTAAGACAACATTCTAAGTGTTCACCATGTAAAACAAATGTCATAAGTGTTTTCTTTTGAACTAAGTATTCAGAATATTGATTTGGACTTTTCATTACACAAGTCTTTTTCACAAATAAACAAAAAAAAAATCTCAAGCAACATATTCAAATAATTCATAACAACTTTGTCAACTCTTTATTAGACAATTTTACAATTTTATCTAATAAATATGATAGCAAGGTTGAATCTCCCCTGAAGCAAGCATGCGAATTTCTTGTTTTTGCGAATAAAGATAACGATATGGACGAACTTTAATAGGAGCAGAATTAGGCAACAAAGTAATAGCATGATCAATAGGACGCTCCAGAGGTAAGGTTGAAGGCTCCTCAAATAAGAACTGGAAACGTTGCAGTAAGTCAGATAATTCCATATTATCAGTGGGTATCACACAAAACAGCTCAACCGAGGAAGGCACGATTGGTAGCATAATGAGATGAAAACATTCGACAATCTGCCCCCATTTGGACAATCGACGTAAATGATGAACCGAAATGGGTAAAGATGTTGTATTAATATCACCTATCAATTTGACCATTTGGCCGGACCACATAAACTACATCGTAAGCTTCTCATAGTCCGTTAAAACAGGACCCAAACTGCGAAGCCATTGTACCCCAAGCACGACTTCAGGTCCACAAGGATCAATTAAATGAAAATCAACCAAAAAGGCGTGATCCTGGATTACGAGCGGAACTTGAGTGCACACCTAAGAGCAAGTTAGAGCATGGCCATTATCAACCAATACTAACAGTGGGGTGGTGGTACTGCAAGGAAGACCCAATGCATGGGCGCGCTTAGATTGAAGGAAATTATGTGAACTTCCGCTATCAATCAAAACGCGAACACAATGCTTTAAGATTTGTCCAGTAACACGAAACATTTTCGAGTTAAAATGATACGACAATGCATTTAGACTTAACTGAGCGGAGTCAGGTAGAGGTGAAGCAGTATTTTCGGTTACAGGGGAATCAAAAGGTATCTTCTCTTCATCGTCGTGCACTAGAAGGAAAAACGAGATTTGCAACGGTGACCAAGACTGTATTTTTCATCACAGTTGTAACATAAACCACGATCACGTCGATTTTGCATTTCCGTAGCGGACAAACGTTTAAATGGGATAGCTAGCGTAACCGGTTGGGAAAGCAAAGGTGGTTGTTGAGACGGCAGTAAGGAACGAGACATCGATAGGGGACGAGACACCGATACAGTGGGATTCCGAGGAGGAGGTACCATGGAATTGAATTTATCCTCCTGAAGTTTGGCCAACTCCGCCGCTTCCGAAAAAGACACCGGTTGGAAGGCGAGAACCTCACGTTGATTGTCCAGACGAAGTCCAGAAATGAAGCACTCAAGAAGAAACGAAGGGGGAACATCCATGATCATGTTTGCCAGTCCTTCAAAGTCGTTTAGATACTGCAAAACTGACCCAGTTTGAGTAAGCTTACAAAGACGCCCTTTAACATTGTGAAAGCGCGATGGGGCAAAGCGCGTTTCAAGAGACTGTAAGAAATCTGGCCAAGAACGAAGGAGGTGATTCCGCTCCAACCACTGAAACCAACTAAGGGCGGGACCATCCATGTAAAAGGAAATGATCTGGAGACGCTCGAGGTCTGGAATTTGATGATAGTCGAAGAAACGAGTGACTGAAAAAATCCAATTGAAGGCATTGGAACCATCAAAACGAGGGCAGTCCAACCGAACTTTAGGGGTTTGCTTCGAAAACGATGCGTGGGGGGTTGGTTTGTTTTGGAGAGACGCAACCTCTGAAGAAAGGTCGTCAATGCGCTTTGTCAAACGTGAGACCTGCTCAATCAATAGGTCGATGGCAGAAGGCTGAGGTGTCGTCATTGAAAGCACCAAATGATAGCAAAAGGGAAAGAAATCTAGTATTCGAGGTACCAGGCCTCTAGAGAGAAAAGAGAATTTCAGTGTAAAAATATTCTTCCCATTCAAAGGTTCATTACATTGCTTTTATCTCATGCATAATGGTTTCCGCATATCACGGTAACCATGTAACAGAAAAGATTCATATTTCATAAAAGACAAAATAACAATTTAACTCTCTCAATGCACGTAATCCTCCCAATTTGATGGTCTCATAATACGTCTTTTGGGCCTAGTGCTGACACTTGGATTATTAGCTTCAATTGGCCCATTCTCTTCCTCAGTGACTGTTGTATCAAAATATTACACACCTAAAAAAAATATAAAATAGATCAACATTTAGGAAGAGCTTGTTTGAACTTATAAATGTTACTTCTTTCGGGTATAGGGACTTAGCACCTATCTAAAATACTCAAATTGATCTTGGTTCTCTCTTCTTCGTAACTTCGTCCGTTCGATCTCTTTTCTATCTTTCGTTTGGTTGTCTAGACGATCAACTACTTGTGGATAAGATGCTTAAGTCACTTCAAGTTCGTTTAGGTGAAGGCAATTAACGTTGTAATAAATGCGAAGTAAAAGTCCCTACCAACTTACCTTGAGCTCTTATTTATAGTTTTTTTATATGGGTATGTGATTATGGTTCTCTTACTCATGGCCCAATTGCTTTTTAAACTTGATTACTGACTTGTTTTATTTTAATCTTTAGGTTTTATCTTTTGGTGCATCTGGTTGACCGATCGGCCATGTCGTTGTTCCCCTCATAGTTGGACTAGAATGACAAATTATGGTCTTTGTTCGTCGACATTTACATTGAAAAGGGTCTCAATGTAATTTTCAATTAACTATGACCGCCTGACCAAAGGTCTGGCTGGGGATGTTGATAAGTCATACAGTACATTACTAATACACTTATAAACATTTAAATACTTTTATTTCATTTCAATATAATTGGTAAAACAAGTTGAGAAAACAGGTTTTTCGTAATTTATTCATTAAAATTAACAATCAAATTTACGAACAAGATGCCATTTGTGAGTTCGGCTTGTTTCATTTCTGATTAGAAATGATCACATCATTAGGAATTTGGTCTAGGAAAAGAAATTGTAAAACGCATTCATATATTATGTTAATTATAAGTTGTCTTAAAAAAAAGTCATTCGCTAAATCCATCAATAAAATACAGAGAGGATTTTAAACCGAATTTTTTTACTTGTCTTATTTGAGATATTTAGGTTATTAGTTCAGCTACACAAACTAAAACAATGAAATGAGTCGTGTCATGTGAATATTAATTTTTCTAATTTTTATTCCAATTTTTTTTTTTTATTAACAAACATTAATCTTATTTCTATGTTATTTTATCATTCAGAAGTAATTTTTGCTTCTATTTTTTTCACGGCTTAATTATTCTCTGAGTAAGAATGTTACTATAAAAAAAACTTGTTTTTAATAAATGCTCAACACAAAATAGTATATAATCAATAGTATTTTAAAAAATAAGAGGAAAGGCGCAATTAATAAAAATGTCGTTTTCTTATTTTTTTTATTGAAATATATTTTTGGTGTATATATGAAATTACAAATTTATATACATTTCATTCATCCAGAAACTTGAGTATTTTCTAGCCTTTAAAATATAATTAAGGCTCAAAGTTAGGTTTGAATAAAATTGAATTCTGGGGCTAATAAATGGCAACATTATATAACATTTATTTCATATTATTATTTTTAAGTTTTGAATTGGACTTCTTAATTATAATTTATAAATAAGTTGTTGTTTGTTTAAGCGTACGCATCGGGATTAATGAAGAGATTTTCAAAATTCCAATCTCACTTGAGATTGAGATTAGTTCCTCGAAGATTAATAATATTTTTGTCAAGAGGTTCAGAGACTTTGTCGTTGCGGAGAAGTTATGTTTTCTTAACTTCAATAACCTTGTAGAATCCTCATACACGATTATAAATGAAAATATAACAATTAAATTTTTAGAATATAGGATTAAAATATTTATAAAGGGCATTTATTGAAAATATAAAATTAGATAAAAAAATGAGTGTTTTATCATTAAAAAGATAAAAACTATGCATGCCATTTATTGAAAATATAATAAAAATATACATCTATCTATCTAAAAGATATAAAAAGGTTTAATGCCCTTGGTTCCTATTTTGGAATCAAAATCTCAATTTGGTATCGAATTTTTAAAAGTCTCAATTTGATCCCTTTTTTGTTAAAATATCTCAAGTTTGTCCTTCCTGTTAAGTTTGGCTAAACGCCGTTTGTGGTTGCTGAGGTGAATTTTTGTTATTGAAACGTGTCAATTACACATGGAATGACGTGCAAAAATATTTTTATTTAAGCCAATAACAATGTTGGATTTGGAATCCCTAAATTTCTTTTCATCTTCTGCTATCTTCCCTCATGAATCCAACCAATTGTGGGTCATGTTCAAGTTCAAATGTTGGAGGAAAGCACAAGTGTAGCGTCAATTTTTGCAATGGTGGTGGGTGTAGGCATCAATGTGACACCCATTTGCTATTGTGGTGATAAGGCTGTGTTAAGAACTACAAAAATAGCCAAGAACAAAGGAAAAATATTTTGGGGTTGTCCAAACTTCAAGGTAATGTTAATTTGTAATTTGTGTATTGTTTTTGTTTAATGTTTTTGTGTTTTTTGATAAAGACAAACGTTAATGATATATTTGCATCAGAGTGGAGGTGAAGAGTGTGGTGGGTGCAATTACTTCAGCTGGTTTGCTGAGTATGGGATCAGAGAAGGGGGTTTTGCAAGCACGGTTGTGATTGAAAATAAATGTTGTGGGGATGTGAAGAATGAAGAAAAGGTTGGTGGCAATGTGAAGATTAAAGAAAATGTTGTTGGGAGTGGCACAAATGAAGCGTCAGCTGGTGGCAGTTTCAATTCCCAAGAAATGAGCTCTAACATAGCAATGTTTACCATGTGCATGGCACCATGATCATCACTTAAAAGCTCTAACCTATCCTCCAAAATTGAACCACCTCCCACACATTACCACAAATCATTCCCTTTAACATATCACATCTCCCTCAAGATACTTAACACCTCAAAATAACTCCAGTGATCCAGGTCACAAGACAGGATGAAAGTTTCCCATTATCATATATAAGTCTCCCCTCATTCACAAACTTCCCTTCGTGATGGAACACTACATCAAACTTTTCGTCCTCCATTTATAATATTCACAAACTACACCTATATAATATTCAAATACCGACAAACATTAAAAAAAATTTAAAATACAAAGTACACTAACACACAATATCACTTTCAAATGGGGGGACCACAATGAAAAAAGAAATGAGCACATGCCATGACACAAACCCATACTGAAATAAGCACAATATTCCATAATACACTACTATTGACCGACAAAACTAACATTTGCTTTCCAAAAAGCACAGTTTGCAACATCATCACCAAACAGCACTGAACAAAAGCACCAAACAAAAACACTGAACCAAAAAAGGGAAAGCGACTAACCTGAGAATGATCCACTGATTGAAATCAATGCGCAATCTAATGACACAGCAATCCAATACGTGATGACTATGGGAACCAAACAGAGAAGTGCACTCGAAAAACCTTCCAATCGCACAATCCCCAAATTTTCCCAACCTTTCTAATTTTAAAACCCTAAACCTAATTTCAGTAATCTAATATTTAAAAAAAAAAATTCCCTACGTAAATTACAAACCTAATTTAACTTACCTATTAATTTTAAAAAATAAAAATTACCCCTACCATTCCACGTCACTGTTTTTCCTGTCTTGTCGCTATTCCACACTGATCAACCTTGTCATGTCACTATTCACCTAACGCCAGTCAGACTTAATAAAAAAGGACAAATTTGAGACTTTTTACAAAAAGGGATCAAATTGAGACTTTTAAAAATTTAGGGACCAAATTGAGATTTTGACTTCAACGGAACATATTATAAAAAACATACAAATATCATTTTATTAAAAATACAAAAAGTAAACATTTATTTTAAATCTAAAGAACACGTAAGAGATATTTAATGAAATGTTCTAAAAGGCGATTACAAATTTCTTGAAACGATGGATCAACTATTTTACCGGTCAAACAAGGAAAATGAAACACTTTTTTATCACATTACTTCTCATCCATAGTTGACTTTTTTAAATTTCTCAATGAAAAATGGTTTCAATTCAGTAATGTCGTGTTTAACTCACTCGTGAGTACGAATGAAAAGACGTGTTTTTTTCTTATAACTTTTTGTTACACGACATCGTGGTCGGAACCTACCAAAACTCAATTAATTATAAGGTTTTCTACTGTATGCTTTTCTTAATATTTTAAAACTATTTCTTAAAATAAAATATATATATTATTCATGTAAAATAATTTAATACTGTTAGAATAAGTTTATTCCTTTTTATTGTAATTATCTTAAAAATATAAATAATAGTCATGGCTGAATAAATTTTAATATTGTATCAATAAATCGTAGTCACTAAAATAAAAAATAAATATATTTTGCATCTTAGAAAGATAAAAAAAAAAACTTTTGAGTATTTTCCGTAAAAAAAATAAAAGTACTTGAAGAAAACAAAAAAAAAAAAGAATTGAGGTCCATTATTGATTTGGATGCGGCTTCCCGTAGGTAATTATTCATTCCCTCCCTATGGCGTAGAAAGTAGGTTTCTTCCCCTCGTATTCGTTTGTCAGGTTTCGACGAAAGTTCAATTGCAATAAAATTTTCACTCGTTTTCCCTCGTTCTTCGCCTGCAAGATCCTTTTCCCTTCTTCTTCCTCTTCTGCTCAATTACTTCTTATTTTCTTTCCACCGCCAAACCAAACCTCATCACTGTTAATCTTTCACTAATAAACAAACAGAAGAATCTTTCATTTTTCACTTTCTTGCGCAAATTATGTTGCATCGAAGCTTCAAGCCCGCAAAGTGGTACGTCTTTGATCGATTGTGATTTCAATAAGTATTGTTTTGATTGAAGAGAGTGAGAGCCATAGATGATTTTGTTGAATTGAACCTGCAGCAAAACGCAATTGAAGCTCGCCGTTTCACGCATAAAGCTTTTGAAGAATAAGAGAGAAACACAGGTGAGGCAACTCAAGAGAGAGTTGGCTCAATTGCTCGAGTCTGGTCAGGACCGAACTGCTAGAATTCGGGTGAGGATAACAGCATAACGCCTTTTTCCTTTTTCATCGAGTTTATGTTGTTTTTTTCCCTCTGTTTTCTGTTTGATGTCACGATTGAGGTTTTTGATTGCTTTCATTTTTGGGGATTCTGATTGTGTTGACTTTTCGTCTGGCTTGTGTTTAGGTTGAACATGTCGTCAGGGAGGAGAAGACGATGGCAGCTTATGATCTCGTTGAGATATACTGTGAACTTATCGCTGCACGTTTGCCCATGATCGAATCGCAAAAGTATTTTAACATAGCTAAATTATCAGTTTCTTTTTAGCACATTTTCACTTTGGTTACTTTATTGATTTCACTTTGCTGAACAGTTTGTGTGTGCTGATATAGGTGGAGGGGACACAAACTTTTCCTCTTCCCTTTTGTAGATTTAACTGCACTGAAGTTATGTTACGTGATTTAGGCAATACTACTGAGTATTTTTCATGTTATTATTTTGTTATGGTTTTTCAACCGTAGGTGCGATCACGTTAGGAAAAACTATTTCTTTTATACTTGTAACTTAGAGAGCTTAATTATAGAGAATATGGTATTTGTTAGTTGAGTTCATGTCAGACTTTCATAGATCTGGCAGAATAAAATTAGCTAAATAAAGGGAAAGGACCCTTGGGTTTAGAATAACATGTCACTATTTCTGTCATGGTAAGTATGATTTCGGATGAAAACTGTAGCATTTATATCTAGATATAGGTTTGATCAATGAGTGTCTTTTTCCTTTTTTTTTATCTTTATGCTGTGAGGTAGTATGGATGAAAATGAACAATGCATTTGGTACAGATACAGTAGCAAAGCCCCTCAGTGGAGAATCGTCCTCAACTAATTATGTAACATGCCAGTGCCACATGTTAGCTTCATTACCAATGACTTTAGGCATGACTTACACAATTTGCGGTGTTTTTGCTGTTAAAATCATGTCTTATATCAGTCATTCATGTAAACGTTTGAATGCCCACATATATGTCTTTATGTCTATTGCTTTGACATTAATGTGGGTATCTGAAGCCATTATTGCGTGCGGTTTTCGGATTCTGAAAATATAAGTTTGTTCATTATGATTGAGCACTCTCATTGCATTGATGTTATTATCATTTTTAAACTTTTCAGAACCTGCCCCATTGACTTGAAGGAAGCGGTTTCAAGTTTAATATTTGCATCTCCAAGATGTTCAGACATACCAGAGCTCGTAGATGTGAAGAAGCAATTAACGTCCAAGTACGGAAAAGAATTTGTCTCTGCAGCTGTAGAACTACGCCCTGACTGTGGTGTAAGTCGCATGGTAAGTATTTCTACCTGCTTGAAGTTGGATGAGATAAGATCATTTTAAGTTGGATGAGATAAGATCATTTTAAAGCTTATTCCTAATTTAATTCTGTCTTTTCAGTTGGTTGAGAAATTGTCTGCCAAAGCACCTGATGGTCCAACCAAGATGAAAATATTGGCCGCAATTGCTGAGGAGCATAATATCAAATGGGACCCCAAGTCATTTGAAGAAAATGATGTAAAGTCTTCTCAAGACTTGTTGGTAGGCACTACTCATTGTTTTTTGTTTTTGATTTATTTTGATATAAAACGTTTGTTGGATTATTTAGTTTGATTTATATGTGTATATGTATATTAAGGTTGGGCCAAGTACTTCTGAGAAGGCTGCTTATGCTGAACTTTCTCAAATCCACGTTCCACCTGTCCATGATGAAATGGGTCCTTCCAATGTACGTGCTTCCTCACAAGTTAAACCAATGGGTCATGTATCTACAAATTCATATGAGCAGACTGCAAGTGCTGCTGCTAGGAAGGATCAGTCGACAACATCACGTGTTTCTGATCAAGAAATCAGATCTTCAGGTATTTTTTTGTGAAAATGATGCTTACACCTTGTTTTCTGGGCTTTTGTTTTGTCTGGTACTTGAATATTTGGGATTCTTTCTTGCAGGAACTGGAAGTCAAGAAACTGATTTTGTAGATTCATACTCTGACAACAGGAGTGCTTTTCCTATGAGTAGGCATAATTGGAACATGGAATTCAAGGATGCTGCCTCTGCTGCTCAAGCAGCTGCAGAATCTGCTGAACGTGCTAGCATGGCTGCAAGGGCAGCTGCTGAACTTTCAAACCGTGAAAACATGGCAAGGCAGTATTCAGGTGGATCGCATAGTTCTTCTGGCAACGGGTTGAGAGATGAAAGACCCCAAGGATACGCTTTTCATGATGACAAAAATATTTCTACAAGTTCTGTTCATGGTAGCTTCCATAGAAGCAGTTCTGAGACACACAATGAACAGATTTCTACTAGAGAACAAGATGATATGGTAGGAGGACACAGCGAATATTTCAGGACCAGTAACGAGAATGTGGTAAAACATTCCCAGTCAGCTTCATTAATGTCTGGTGGTGCTTTTGGTAACGATAAACCTTTTACAGATGGTTCTCAAATGGCTGATATATATCATCATAGGAACTCATTTGAGCAAAAGAATAGTGTCTTACATGAAACGAGTTTAAGAATGCAACCAGGTAGAAATGAAGAAGATTTTGTGGCTGACCTATATGATGACAGTGATTTGAATACTGAAAATAATTATCACTTTGGAGATGCAAGGACAAATAAACCATCTAGAAAGGCTTCCGCTTCTCATCTCGTTACTCCCAGTGATGATCACAGTGATAATTTGGACTTGAATGGCTGGAAGACTGGGAACAAAGCTGTGGAAGACCTTTTTGTTGATGATGAAGCAAACACTCAGAGAAACTTTACAGGAACAAGTTCTTATAATGATACCTCTGTTCTGTTCGATGATTCTGAACCAGAGGATGATGATGACTATAAGTTTGATGTTGATAAGAAGTACAATAGGGAAGGATCTAGTTTGTTTCTCTCATCCCCTAGTAGCAGATCACAAGTTGATTCTTGGAGGCATGAACAAAACATCGATGAAAAAGTGACTAGTTTTAGTACACAGTCACATTTTAATGAGGTTCCTGAAAGATTGACATCTGCAGTTTCTTCTGAAAAAGAAGACTTGTTGCCCGTCACTTTTGATGATTCAGATGACCCAGGTTCAGATAGCGATGTCGGTTTGGTCGAGTCTAAGGCTTCTGGGCTCTCTGATTATGGAAATTCTTCCCTTAATGCAGTTGCAAGCCATGGGAATCTAGGGTCCTCATCAAGAAATGATAAAAATATGGGCAATGACAGAAAGTCTTGGTTGTCACCTTCAGTTGGTTCAGATACCATCGAAGAGCATTTTGAAACAAGGGTAGACACCACTACTGTGTCAGAAAAGAATTTGGGCTATGATGACTTTTCAGCCAGTCTGCCATCTACAAAGGAAAGAAGCTCTACATCGGGTTTGGATCATGAGACAAATAATGGTACTGAAACTATGGAGGAATTTCACACAGAAAGGGGCGAGGAATTTGGCTTTGGTACCTTGACGGGTGGTCTTCGCAATAAAGGTTTCAAGCGGCCACCTTATATTAATAATACGTTGGATGGTGTTTCATCGTCATTGGGGAACACTTCAATCCGAAATGAAAGATCTTTGCTTACTGGGAGTGCTTCAATCGGTTTTGATACTCCTGTTCAGGACAAGTACACGAGGGAACTGAGCAGAGGACACAAGAATGCGTCCTCGGAAGTGCACAACATATCTTCTGATCCTGATAGTTATCGCGTAGTTGCAAATTCACAGGAGACTCCCGCTACTACTACTAAACCTCGCATTCAGAAAGAGCAAAGTGAAGCAAAAAATAAATCAAGCTCAAGGGTCTCTGTTACATACTTTGATTCTGATAATAGTGTTTTTGAAGATGAACTTCCTAAAGAAAATTCACCTGGTTTTGCCCGTCCTGTCAGTGGAATGTCTCGGAGGACATCAACTTCTCCTAAAGCCAGCACAGGTTTAAGTTCAAGGGATGCTCCTTTATCCAAGGCATCTGTGCCTCCTGCTGCAACACTTGGATGGAAATCTTCAAGAACTTCTTATGAGAATACTGATCAAAATGCTTCATCCATGACGAGAAGCTCTGAAAATTGGACAGGATCGAAGCCTACATCAGCCAAAAGCAAAGCAACTGAGCCAGTTTCAGAACCGAAAAGATCCTTGCATGGGGAAGTTTCGAAATCGCCTGCAAAGTTACAACCTGCCAGTTCTCGTAAAACAATGATACAAGATAATAAAGAGGACCAAGATGATTCAAATGGAGATGCTTCTAATCCGAAGGTTGGGCACGTTCATCCAAAGTTACCCGATTACGATTCTTTTGCTGCCCACTTCTTGTCTCTTAAGAAGGGTCGTCCTTAAATTCTACTTGCCTCAATATAGCAACATAACTACTGGTACATAATCTTGATGGCTTATCTTTCTTTTGCAGCCTGTATTGTTAAACTTAGATGCGTGATTTAATAGTCAAATTATTTGAGGAATAAGGATGGGATTTATATTTTTTTAGAATAAATTGAGTCAGAGTGTATAGGTTTCACTATCTCATTTTTGTTACATCACAATTTGAGGACTACTGCACATAGTTGAATATTTCACTGTAGATGTTTACCTTATGCATTGGATGTTCATTCAATTTAGCTGATTAAATGCCACATTCATTTATGCACTTCTGTTTATTAACTCTGTTCACTTCCGACTTAATAAAAATTAGTTTTACTAAATTGAATAAATTATGGTTTCGCCAATACAAATTTAATTTCTTTGTCAGGTATATAAACTATATTTTTTCAGAATTAATTTTTTAAAATGTTTGTAAGTTTGTATATTATAACATTTTTTTATCCGTGAAGTAATACATTACCATCAAACTAAGTACTTTTAATTTATATTTTTGTATAGTTTAACTAATATTAAAAATATTCACGTGATACATTTGGTTAGAACTCTATAAATGGAATGTCTTTATCAAAAAATCTAGGTGTGATATTATTCTACTAATTTTTTTTTATTTAATATGTTTAATCATCACTACCCCTTTGAAGTTAAAAATTTTGATGGATACGGAAACAAACATACTACAAGATTAAAAAAAACTCAAAATAAAGATATAAAACATTTAAGGTATCAAGTCATTTTGGATAAACGGAAAGCATAAAAGGAATTATTAATCAAATCACACGGGAAATCATTTTTTTCACGCACTTAATCAATTAAGATTAAACCATATCTTCTTCTACCAATCATCTTTTCTATAGAGAATAAAAATTAATTTTCAAATTTATTTAATTTTATTTTTGAATTAATTGAAGAACTTTTTTTAAAAAAAACTGAAGTAAAACTTAAATAACCTAATTTGAGAAAGAGAAGAAACACAACACACTACTACCGAGTGGAAAGCATAACACGGGATTAAGTTCACTTGTGAAAAGAGCTGACTGTGAACATCCTGTCCTTGTACTCTTTCTAGGTGACTGTTCCAACTTTTTTACTTTGTAATTTTCATCCTTTGTTTGTTTTGTACAGAGGACTCGATGAAGGGTTGACTATACCCATACCCAAACCGGTATAAATTATTGTGTAAATTTCTTCTTTCCTTTAGCAAAAAAATGTGTCTTCTTACTATTATTATTATTATTATTATTATTATTTTAAATTTAAATGAAAATAGTAAGGTTATAATAAATAAAACAATAATAAATATCATTCTACATGAATCCTAAAATATATTAATTCTAGTAAAGTAGTGAAATAAATTAGCTTTACTATCTATATAAATCATTGGCAGTCATCCCGTAAAATACTTTTCTCTCATTCTGATCTATGCCTTGGGCTTCTTGGGCTTCATGCGACTCTCCAATATTATCTCCTTCAATTTTGATAGTGCTGCCAACAATGGAACATGTAAGAGACTTAGTGCATGTCTAGTTTGACATCTAATTAAGTTAAACCAGAATTTGTAATCTACATCCAACACATTTAAGTGAAAAATGTATTGTAAATAAAAAATAGCGTAAAGAAAAGTTATTAAGAAGTGTTTGGGTTCACCCAAGTCCTGTGTTGCTACACATAAAACAGTTTCTTTCTGCACCTCCATATGTTTCTTTATGCACACCCATTGAAATAAATTTTCCATTTTTTCCTTTCTAGTTTGTGTAATTCGAATGACAAAAATGACATTTAGATTAATCCAAAAATCATTTTTGTCTTTTCAATTATGTAATCTAGAATTCTTTTCAAAGAAAAAATGTTCTAAATTGTATAATCTATGAGTTATTTTTTTATTTTCGGACTACACTATCTAAAAAAAAGGACAAATTGAGAATTTTTGAGGTACAGGAAGAACTATATGGAAGTGTAAGAAATAGCTGCGGAGCTGACCATGATGGAATCGTGACACTGACATCCAAGTAACTTTTAAATAGCAAAAAGATAAAAGAAATCATGCATTAAGCTAGTCCAGGTCCATGCGCAATAAAATTATCATATTTTAGAAATCATATCATAGGACAAGTGTAATATTATATATTCATTCCTTTTCTGGGTATCAAAAATCATCTCAGAAGATTAATAGTAGGGAAATCAATTAACAATTTAAAATACAATAACCTATGGTATTTTTTTATCATGAAGACTACACAGACACAAAAAAACCAGTCCTATTGGGTCACTTAGAAATTTTAAAACGTTTCTTATATGTTGGTGGTATTTTCCCTCGATTTTATTTTTAAATTTTTAATGATCTTATATATATTGTATTTTCTTTTGTCCACAATACTTTTCCATAACCCATCATGGCTTTCGATTCTTTCCCAACATTTTGGGGCTGTATATATTTTCTGTTATCCCATATCAATATTACGACTTCTCAAAATCTTCTTATCACTTCTTCTCATCCAGTGTTCTATATTGTAACAATCAAAGCACTTTTCACATAGTTACCATTTATGAACGAACTAAATATCTAAACATTGATTGTCATATATTTCGGCAGAAGACTCAATAAGGATTAATGCATGTGCTCCCAATCTCATCCTCTAACAAATTAGCATACATTTTCTCTAAAGGTCTCCCACCTAAACATTTTGCCAAGAAAAGGACGATTCACTGCTAATAAGACAAAGTTCATACATGAGAATCTTACCTAAAGCTACCAATAATTTTTTAAGAGAACAAATAATACCAATTTTTTGTTATTTAATGAAGTTTGCTAGTGTAAAACAAAAGATTAAAATCCATAACACAATATGGCTAAAGGAAGTCCAACAAAAGCTCTGGACGAAATCTAAAGAAATGCTAGACACAAGCTATTAAGTCAGACGAGTCTCAAGATGTGCTAGAAGGCTATCAAGATTAGACGAGTCTCCAAATGTGCTAGACGCAAACTATTAGAATCAAATGAGTTCCAAGGTGCGTTGTATGCAAGCTACAAGACCAAGACGCTTCTAACTTAATAAGATGACATTCAAACATAAACTTTTTAGACACATTCTGCATGCATGATTGTCTTATCCCAAGACAAAAGTCTCACTCTCCAAAGAAGATTTTGACTCATGCACACCCTAACCTGAACTTGCATACTCATTTTGGTGTTGAGAGTATAGCAGAAATAGCAACAAAGAAAAAGGTTGTCCCTCACCAAACAAAACGTTCAACAATAAAAGTTGTCAACGTAAAGTCATGTACATTTAGAGAAGACTTTGATATAAAGGACAAAGAAAAAGCACTTAGTGCCAATAGTTCTTTTTGTGATGCTAATAAATAGAAGAAACCCAATGGAAATCAAAGTTGTTGAGAACTTTGAGTGTTGTTGAAGTTGTTAAACATTATGGAAAACAAATGTGAAACAATCTATACATGCCTTACGTGATTCATATTTATAGCTTTCAAGTGCTTTTGTAAAGGTTCATCTTCTAGAGTGAGAGTGTTCTTTGTAAATCCTTCACAGTTGTGAAGTTTAGACTCTAAAAGCAAGGAGAGTTATCATTTTACATCCTTTGTTAAGAGTTAACCTTGTATTCAAAACAAATTTTGTTACATAATCTAGAGAGGTTGTGTACTCTGCTTGAAGGGGCATTGCGTACTCGGTGTTGAATCTTAAGCATAGATTAGATGATAGTTAGATCGGCATGGTGTACTCATTGTAAGTCAATAGTGGCTTGGTGCACTCATTGTAAGTTAGGAGTTTCTCGTTGTAAGATAATGAAAGCTCTGCTCTAAATCTAAAGAGTATTAATGTTTGTCTTAGTGTACTAATTGTAAGTCAAGAGTGGAACACCTTGAAGTTGGCAAAGGAAAACTAAATGTAGTCCAAGTTTGTGGAGAACCAAAACGTTTTGTTGACTCTTTCTATTACACGGGTTTTCAACTCTGTCATCTTTAAGATGTTTAAGAAAGTCTTTGTAAGCTTGTTTGAAAAACTGTTTGAGGACCCCCTACAATATCTAATAGCCCTTATTGCAAAAAACTTCTAAGTAGATTTTGAGCTCTATTCAAAACCCCATTTCTAAAGCTAAACCTTTTATATCAAATTTATCCAAGCTAGAGCTGGCTGATAACTTCTTATCTCTACCTTGTAAGGGGTATAAGAAAAAAGCCCAAGTTATAAAATCAGCCCATAGACGATCAATGGGCCCAAGATCAAATCCAAGTTTCCAAAATAGTCTAGGAATTTCTTTTGTTATGTTTTTAGTGAGCTGCATTAGACTGTCATTTTTGTCTCCTAGATTCCCCTCTTATCCTTTTGATGAGCTGCAATAAATCTAGGCTGTATATCTTTCTTTTTTATTGCAATGGTGACTCAATTAAAAATAGAAGCTTTCACCAATACTGTGCCTGGCTTTTTGTCCCTTTATCCCATGTATGCATATTTGTCATAGCACATGAAGCTACAACAATGTCAATGGCCTATTGAAATGATGTCCAGTCTATCCACCCATGGCAATGGTTGAGAAAGGTGCTTGTGCATTACATGGTTGAGAGAAAGGTGTTTGTGCATTACACACCAAAAGTGGAATTTTAAAATATTTACCTGATTGGTAGGTACTATGAAGTTCTTCAATCAAATGGGATGGAACAGTATGCTCAAGACATGCACTAGCCTCAGCCTTTTTCATCAACTTCTTAAACCGTCCAACCTGGAATAGGACAAGTGTTGACAAGAATGATTTAAGAAAAACAATATTCAGACTCTAATAATGAGAAATTATATTAGTGAGTCATTGGGATGAAATGAAAGAGTATCAACATAAACTGAACTAAAGAATGATAATTATTTATTCAAGCCAAATTAGCAAGTGCTTGTATCCTTTTGATAATTCAAGACAACACAAATTAAGTTCAATCTTTTTGTTAAAAGAAATCCAAAAAGATAGTGAAGATACAAAGAGCCAACCAGCCAAGATATCTTTCTTAATTCATTTACAAGAAACAAACAACACAACAGAAAGAAAACATCAATGAAGCATCCAATGATAACAACAGTCCTAATCCACTAAGTGAGTTTGGCTACTTGAAACGCACCATGCAATTGAACTAGGTTAAAAATTCAATTCTCAGGAATGTAATTCTGCATCTTTGAGAAAAACAACATATACATACATACATACATATATATATATATATATATATATATATATATATATATATATATATATATATATATATATATATATACACACACACATACACACACACCATGTACATAGCACCAAGCATAAGTCACTCACCTAATCAAAATTAGTGATCAGCTTAGTTGATTAGTGAGTAAAAATAGTTACTAGAAAAAGAAAGAAATTGTTGAATTTATTTGTAAAAAGAACAACTATTAAAATATATATGTATATATCATGAGCATAGTACCGAGCATAAGCTATTCAACTATCAACCTAATCTATATTAGAGATCAACTTAGTTGCTTGGTGATTAAAAAAACCTACTGGAAAAAGAAAGTAATTGTTGAATCTACTTAGTATCATTATGAAGTCGCAATTTAGCCTCTTTCATGGCTCAAATTCAAAATTTGGAACAATTGTCTGAAACAACCTTGCTATTTACCAAGCTTTGAGCATGCGTGAGTTATGCTTCACGACTCATGTTTGACAAAATGTCAGACAGAAAAATAGTATTTTTCTTTCCAACGAAACATAGACAGTGTGTTTGTAGTGCAGACAGAAGGGAAGAGTCATAAGAAAAAGGATGAAGACATGCTCTATGGATTTTCACAACAAAGATATGGACATAAGTTTCTATGTTTTCAAGCCAACTGTGGTAATTATTGACCATCTTGTTTGGCTTAAGTAGTTGCTCAAAGAGTTACAGTTTGGAGATGTTAATCAAATGACACTTATATGTCACCATCAAGTTCCTCTTCATATCAGTTCTAATCCTATCTTTCATGAGAAGACTAAACACATTGAGATTGACTGTCATTTCATTTGAGAAAAGATAATGTCTGGAGACATCAAGATTGAGTTAGTTAACTTAAGTGATCAGTTAGCAGATATTTTCACTAAGTCTTTACGGGACACTAGAATTAGTTATATTTGTAACAAGTTTGGTACATATGTACTAGCTTGAGGAGGAGTGTTAAGATATCTTTAATATCTTATTTTGTGTTTCTATTGTTATTATTCTTCATCTGTATTTTATGCTTAGCCCATATGTTCTTTATTATAAATACAACCCCTATGTGTATTTTCTACACAAAGGAGATTAATCTCAAACCATATTTTCTCTATATTCAACAACATAATATCCATGGACTCAGTAGTGACAACTACTAGGGACCTTAATGACCTTTCTTGTGCAGCACTAGCAATTTTTAGGTCCCGTTTTCCCAAAATAGGTGGCATAATTTCTGGCCTTTGCAAGAAAGGCCAATGCTTACCATGTGTGGTATGCATTCATGTGTGGCAGTCCCAATGCTTACAATTTTGTTACTCATGGATTCTCCACCCAGACCATAGAAAGTGGATGATGCCATATCTTAAACGATAATGAAGTATGATATTTTTCGAGTAGTTTATGTTAGTGCTGACAATGTAATGAATCTTCCCTCTAATTTTCCTCATAGGATCTTAGAAGATGAAGAAGAGAACACACGATACCTGATGCAACAATGAGAACACATCATATGTTGCAAGGATTTGTATATTGTTGTATCCTTTAAGGTAAAATGAGTTCAATGATATTGAAAACTTGACTATGCATAACTGTTGAGCTCATGTTTAAGCTAAGCAAAATTGATTTTATATGTTAATGTAGATTAAAATTGATTTTGGAGTTATATGACTTTTGTTTATAAATGTTATTATAAAAACAAGTTAATAAAACTCAATACAAAATATGTTATGAACACATCCACCTTTTTCTACTAGGGGTGACACCTGAATGGAAGTTTCAGGCCATCCACGTTACTCTTCTAGCATTTTTATCGTGGAAGTTCCAATAATGGAGGTAAATCCTGTCATGGTCATGACCGTTACCTAAGGTGGGAAGAAGCGAAAAACTTCTTCTCTAGAGGGCATTGACATAGTGATACTTAAAACTCTCAAAGGAAAACAAAAAAGATAAAATTTCTCCCATCTTAAATCCCGAGTATAAGGGAGTAGTTTGTGGAGTTTATTTGTATGAATTGGAGTATACATCAAAGAACATCATTGAAAAGTTTTTTAAATCCTTCAGCATATGCTTGTCTTTTCCTTTTCTTTTTTTATCAGTCCATCAATGATGATGATTTCACATATTTGTATGAATACTTCTTTCAAGAGTTTGATGCTTTTGTTTTCCTTTGTCTATTTTGAGTGTAGGATGTGGACCAGAATAAATGTGGTTGTCAGCCAATTTCGTGTGAATAGGTAGTTTTCTTATAAATATTTCATATTTTGTGTAAATAACTTCAAGTTGTCCTCATAATAAGTACGTTTATATATTTATTTCAACTAAGCATGTTACCCAAGTTGAATGTGTTGAATACACCTTGAATCTACTCTCCGGTCATTTAAAATCAATTTAGTTGATTGTCTGATATACTACATCTACTTGGAGTGTATCTTGTGTAGCTTAATCACTGTCATTTTCATAATCAAAGACTTGAGATTAAAACAGAAAAAGATATGCTTGAGGGCTTAATCAGACCCCTCTACTGTTCCTGATATTTATTAGATGATAAAGGAGATACAAGGGAAGTTAAAACATTAAAGGCTACAACTAGGTGCTAGGTGCAGAGGTTATCCAACACTCAACCTCTTAACTTACACATAATGATTGCCTAGATATACTAACTATTTCTACACAAAGTAAAGATTAAACATCCAATTTAATAATCAATCGTTCAACAAGAGATTAGACCATCTAACAAGAGATCATCCAATATTGTTGAATCTAGTTAGTAGTCAATATGAAATCGCAATTTAGCCTCTTTCATGGCTCAAATGTCATAAAACTCGATCTAGCACAAGAAACGACCATGAATGAGACAAGAGAACTTCATACCTCATCATTTGACATCAATGTAAAGCAACGCCCAGTCTGGCCAGCTCTTGCAGTCCTGCCAGCTCGATGAACATAAGTCTTTATGTATTTGGGCATGTGATAATTAATAACATTTCTTACCCCTTCTACATCCATTCCACGAGTCATTGCATCAGAAGATACAAGCACTTGAAACTGCCCTTTTCTGAACTCATTCAGTGTCTTGCTGTAGAGAAGTAGCATTTTTTTGTCAAAACACTGGGCCTGTATAGTTTTCAATAAATTTGGGATATATCGCTACTATTTCAAAAGTACTCTTTAGTAAGCCTTTTAATATAAGTTGTTTCAAACATATTGAGCTAATCTAAAGTCCAAACTGTAAACACACTACTCATCCAAAAAGATGGAAAGGTCTTTCAGAACAAGTTTTGCATAATGTCTAGTCTACATGGAGCGCATTTAGCTCAAAGTGTAAAACATCAACTAATTGTTTAGAGCGAGTTAATCAAAACTTACCTTCTTACACGTTGATGTTGATGACCAGAATACTCCTTGATGTCGATTTGCAGATCTCCAAAACAATTCAGCAATTTGCATAGACGATGTGTTGAGTCCACAGATCTTGTAAAAACTATGCATTTTTCTTCTCCTAGGGATTTCAAAAGGGCAACCAAGTACAGGGGTTTGACCTTTCTTTCACAGATCTGCAATACGTCAAAATATAAAAAGTACAAAGGGAACTTTTTCATTATAACCTACAAAATTTTAAATTCATGAAAAATTAAATCTAGTAATTAGCTAGATGTAATACATGCCAAATTTATGGTGACAAAGACTCAAAATGATCCCAATCACACCCTCTAGAAATTTAAAAAAAAACAAAAACAAAAACTCCTAGGAAATGTCATACCACTTTGAATGATTCCAAATTTTCTGGGAGCCTATACCGCATTTTGCCAGCATTGAGGAACAAAGGGTGATGCAAATTAAGCTGAACAAGCCTTCCTGGATCTCGAGTTAATGTCGCAGACAAAACCACCTTTGCCAGCCTAGAGTAAGGCTTGGACCCTCTCTCAACACCACTACTACAGAAAAAAATCAGTCAAGCAAAAGTACGATGAGCATTCATTCGTCTATTAAATGAAAAGATAACAAAGACAATAGGAACTATAAAAACAACTAAAGATCAATTTAAGTTTTAATACTATAGTTTGACTATTAACACAGTAAAATTGTTGAATTTAAAAATCAAATATGCAAATTACACTATTAGTCTTCCAATAATTTTTTTAAAAATTGAAAGTGTTGGTGACTAAGGCAATTAATGCAACAATACAAAGTATAAAACTTCATAGCTAAAAAACTACACATATATCATAATTAAGTTATTTTATAAATATTTTGACATAGAATTTAGGTCGAAAGGTGAAAGATACAGAAAGACTCGGTGAGGAAAGGGGAATAGGGAATTACAGAATCAAGAGGATAGAAAGAAGAGGAGAGATAGAGAAAGGTCAAAGATTCTATGCACTGTTGACTATCATTTCCATCTGTCTACATTCAGCTATCTAGAATAGAACAACCAACCATATTTATACACAAAACATCTATGAGCTAACAATAGCTGACTGACCAACTTTAATCATTGTCTTATTATATTCATGTATCAAATTTTAAATTTCATCATTTGAAAAAGTTAACCAACAATTAAATGCTATTTTTAGTTCCATCATTTAAGTAAAACAACAAACACTTGAAGGCTACTATATTAATATGGATAAGAAACCAAAAAAGCACAGCTACATCTAGTAGAAGAATAAAACCATGCTTCTTTAATATATTCTTTAAGTTTCTTCAAATCAACATAGTTACTAGCACTATCAGAACTTAGACAACGAGAGAGAAACGGTTGTTCACTTAAGCAACTATATCTATCCACTAGGCAACACACAATGTTTTCCATTTTTCATTGATACGAACATTTTAAGGGAGATTCAAATGAATTTTAAACCCACCATGTTCTTCTACTCCAGGGAGAATAAGGGAACCCCAATTGGAAAACATCATCACCACCATCACCACCACCATCATCATTGTTGCTAGATTGGGTCGATTTAAGTACAGTGGGTAACCAGGACTGGTAGTCCTCCCGGAGCAACCGATCAGCTTCATCAACCACCTAACACCATTTAACTGGTCAACACACATACAAAAGAAGAAAAGCAAAAAGGTTAAGGGCCAAAACGGTTTCCATTGAGTTGAATTTCCACACAAGAAAATATTCATTTTTCCGATAAATTAAAAATCACGCCAAGTAGTACTCGTGAAAGTCAATAATATAACCACATACTTTTTTATGCGAAACATGCGATACAACAATCATTCAATTAAAGAGTGTGAAGTAACTAATTTCTCTACTCACAAGATAATGAAGATGCTTCAATGTGAAACCCCTTGACAAGTTGACATGGTCCACAAGCCTTCCGGGGGTTGCCACCAATATGTCCACCTTACTTTGAAACCAGAACGGAGACAAAAACCCAGGATCTACACCCTCCTCTTCCCCCGGTAGGTAAATGAGACTAGAAATCTCATCAGCAACCGAAGATTGACCAACAGCCAAGCCCACACGCAGGCCCAATGGCAATGCAATAGCATCGAAAACCTGTTTAACCTGCAAGGCAAGGTCGCGGGTGGGAACCACAACCAAAGCACGAAGGCACTTGACAGTGGAAGTAGGCAACAACTTTTGCACGATGGGAAGAGCATAGGCCAAGGTTTTTCCACTTCCTGTGGGCGAGTTTATACAAAGGTCTCGCTCAAAGTTACCTGGTCCAATGGTTTCTTGCCATAGCGCGACTTGAACAGAGAACAGCTCCGAGATCTCCATGTTCTCAAGCGCCAACTTTAACCTGGTGAAATTGACAATTGTGAGTGGAATTAATTCGAAAAATTGGAGTGAAATCAAAATCAATGGATTGTCGGAGGAGGTACCTGCGGTCCAGAAAAGGAATCCTGCGGAGGGAGAGTTGTTCACAACGAGTGACGTCGACGGGGTGGCGCATCCATGGTAGAACCGGCACACTTTGTTGCTTTTTATCGTCCATTGTTTCAGAAAAACCCTAAACCCTCCCTTTCGTTGTAAGGTAAGGCAGGGTCGACGGAGGGGTAGGTAGTTTAAACTGAAAATGAGTAAGAAGGCATGTCTCAGGCAATGGTCTGGAAATGTGATATTCGAATGGTCTAAAGGCACCAATGTTTTGAACACCAATAACATCAATAATTAATTCCCGGATATTCAAACATTCACACAAATCATATAATTCTTTACCAAGACCTGTAATCACAGTAATTGCAAGCACAAACACACGAGCAATCTCCTAACCAAATAAAACGAAGATCACTCACTCAAGCAGATTCGAGCATCCTGACAAACCCAAAACTCCGCCAAGCATCAATACAAGCTGAACCCAAACGAGAAACAAATAGAACCATCCAGAATATCAATTGAATCTCATATAAACATTACAACCTGATCATGAACCGAAAACTCCAATACTAACTCCAAACAGAATCGACTTAAAACCAAAATCATACACACCAAGATTATCGAACTCGCGGGTTGACTCGTAAACCCGTTCGAGTCTGCGAGTCATGACACTGTTGACGAGATAACTCGCATATAAACTCGTTATTTGTCAAACTCGGAGTAAACTCGGAGTTAACTCGCTGACTCGTACCAGACTCGTGAGTTTGAGAACGAGTTACCGAGTTCAAAAAACGGGATGAAATGACAGAAAAATATGTCGTTGGCATTCAGATTTTAAGCCCAAATTAAAACCCCAACGACTCAAATCGAAAATCCAATTGTAAGCAGAGATGAGGCCCAAATCCCAAACGGAAAACCCTAATCGAACGTTGACCTATTTGAGTTTGATCTTCATCACCTTCGACGCCGTAGCTCCGCTCGTCCACGTCGCAGTTCCGATCGCTTCGCGTCGCAGCTCCGTCGGGTCTCTGGTTCAGCGGCGTCACTGCTCCCTTTTCTTTTCCCTCTTTCGTTGTTCCCTCATGCGTACGTATTCACTTCTTCTCTTTCTCCTTTTACTAAACATTATATCTTGCTTTTATTTTTCCATTTCATTTTTTTTATTTTTCTGACTTTCGTTTTGCTGCTGTTACGCGTATATATATCGATATCATTTATAAAAAGAGTGAGGTAGTGTGAGGGTTTATTTGTGTGTGTTAGCGTGAATTAAGTGAGGTGTGTGGATTTAGTGTGCGAGTGAATTAGGTGAGGTGTGGGCCCCGTGAGAGAGAAAAGAGAGGGTGCAGTGAGAAAACGTGAATGTTAGTGAGGTTGAGTGAGTAGGAGAAAAAGGATGTGAATAGAAAAGTGAGTAATGGGTATGGGGTTTCTGAAAATCAAAGAAAAAGGGTAGTGAGAAAAGAAGAATAGGGTGTGATAATAGAAAAAAAAAGGCTTCTATTTTACTTAAACTAAAATACCTTTTTCGTGAAAGTCACAACAAAATCTTAATTTTGGTTAATTTTGATTTTGTGTTCAATAAATCTCAATTTTCATTAATTTTGTTCAAATTAATAAATAATTAATTTTTTTTTCAAATCTTTAATTCTCTTTTTATAAACTTCATTTCATCTATTTTTAACTCTTTTTTTTGAATTAATATTTTTCTATTTACTATTTTTTTTAAAATACAATTTATTTACTCGGACGAAATACGGTGTTAACATATATGAAATGGGCTGTTAACATGTATCAACCCGGAAGGCTTGTGGAGCATGTCAACTTGTGCAGGGGTTTCACATCGAGCATCTTCATTGTCTTGTGAGTAGTGAAATCAGTTACTTCACACTCTTTAATAGAATGATTGTTGTATCTTATGTTTCGAATAAAAAAATATGTGGTTATATTATTGACTTTCACGAGTACTACTTGGCGTGATTTTTAATTTATCGAAAAAATGAAAATTTTCTTGTGTGGAAATTCAACTCAATGGAAACCAATTTTGGCCCTTAACCTTTTTGTTTTTCTTCTTTTGTATGTGTTTCAGTTAAATGGTGTCAAGTGGTTGATGAAGTTCATCGGTTGCTCCGAGAGGACTACCAATCTTGGTTACCCACTGTACTTAAATCGAGCCAATCTATAATAACATTTATAAACAAAAATCATATAACTCCAAAATCAATTTTAATCTACATTAACATATAAAATCAATTTTGCTTAGCTTTAAATGAGCTCGACAGTTATGTTTAGTCAAGTTTTATCATTGAACTCATTTTACCTAAAAGGATACAACAATATACAAATCCTTGCAACATATGTTGTGTTCTCATTGTTGCATCAGGTGTCGTGTGTTCTCTTCTTCATCTTCTAACATCCTATGAGGAAAATCAGAGGGAAGATTCATTACATTGTCACCACTAACATAAACTACTCGAAAAATATCATACTTCATTTCAGTAGAGAATCGTTCAAGATATGGCATCATCCACTTTCTATGGTCTGGGTGGAGAATCCATGAGTAACAAAATTGTAGGGACTGCCACACATGAATGCATACCACACATGGTAAGCATTGGCCTTTCATGCAAAGGCCAGAAATTATGCCATCTATTTTGGGAAAACGGGACCTAAAAATTGCTAGTGCTGCATAGGAAAGGTCATTAAGGTCCCTAGTAGTTGTCACTACTGAGTCCATGGAGATTATGTCACCAGTGCTGAACTTTACAGTTAAAGAACCATCTCTTGATTCTCCAGCATATGCATCAAGGAAATTATGTTCAACTAACACTGCCATTCTTGTTACAGTATTGGCTAGCATTGATTGCTGCAGAGGGAATTGCAAAAAGAAAGAAAAGAGAAGCAGAAGTTGAGAACATTTTATCACAGATCTCTTATTAACTAGTAATAGGGACAAAACAATGTATATAATTGAGACACAACTTTTGCACCATGTACAAAGTTCAAATCTAAATTGTAAAACATGTGTGCTGTTAATCAGATAACAAATATATACTTCTACGGTCTAACTCAAGTATTATCATACATCTTCATTTCTGTGTAAAATAATTAACCCCACATGAACTTTGAATGGTGGAATGCTTACTGCAAAAATGAAACATTGACTCACTACAGCTACATAATTAGTTTTATTTACTGTCGTGCAAAGAAAGTAGAAAACCATTCCATAACATTAATTTTCCATCACGCCTCTAATGCATGACATTAAGTAGAAAAGGCATGTTCAGAAGAACTTTTTCATCTGTAAACTAATTTTTTACAGTTCTTATATGATTTTATTTTTTTTAACTTATGTAGAAGGTAATTTTAATTTATGAAAAACAATATTTTATTTTTTATTATTTTCTTCCCTGGAAATACTTACAGAGAGCTTTTTTAAAACAAGATCAAGACATGTGAGTCGATATCTAGACTTCTTGTCCCAAAAATAATATTAGTTTGGTTATTTGAAAACAAATATTTAAATAAGCCTTGGAGGAAGTTTGATGATTATAAACATATACTTTTTTTATCTAACATTTTATTCCAGAATTTCCTCATGTGAAGAGTGTGCTAATCCTAACCAAACAGTATAATGTTGATTTTCATCTCAAAATAGTGTGGAAAAGAATTTGTCAAACACAAAATTTAACAGTATTCATCCACTAATATACACCTTTTCCATTACTGTTAACCACAATCTCCAGACGTGGGTGTTTGTGTCATAGCTGAGAAGCTGCTAGTACTGTTTATGCATTGTGCATTATGATCAGACAGCTTTTTAGATTACTTGGTGACCATTGCTTTGTAGTAGTATTTATTTTTTGTTCCAATAATTTTTTCTTTTATAAACATATACACACTTAATTGTGGTTCAGATATATAATTACTCTTTTGTTCAGCAACATAATTCTGTAGCTTCTATATAGATTACTATAGAACAAAGCTTACATAATGTAGTAGCACATAATTAGTGTTTTTCTCTAATTAAATTTGGAGTTTTACTTCAACAGTACACATTTCATTAAATGCATTACACATGGTATGTTGAAAGTGAAACTCTACACATGATTGAATAATACTAACAACACTTATTCTGTCTCTGTCCTATTTGAAGTACTTTAAAGTCTATTTCAGTATTCCAAAAAAAGGAAACAATGAAATCAGTTCAAGAGATAGGGATCAAACTTACAAGATTTTCTGTTAGCTTGTCCTTTTCATCACTTGACCCTTTCTTCCATGCTCCATACCATATGATCTGATTTCAGAACATGACTTTTTAACACAGTGCAGAAAAAGAAAAGAAACAGTGAAGAATGATATGCTTGGTGGGGGGCAAGAACTAGCACTAACACGTAATAGAGTAATTTAAAGTGACACATTAACTAAAAAAAGGACAGTAGTTTTTATTATTGAAACTGAAATGAATAATCATAATCTGAAAAGGTTTACTGGGTTAGTCATCTTGGTTCCAAGAAAAACTTTCTGCTAAACAATATCAGGATTTAGAGTGTTGTGCTTCTAACTTTAGGATTCCTGATGAATCTCACATGATAAAATACTTTAACATAAGATTTCAATCTATATATCAGCATATGTGTACCAGCTTTTTTTCACAGGTTAATCAACATAACTTCCAGTGTATATATAGAATTCAGAAACGATAAAGAAAGTACACAATAGAGAATTGAAAGATAATTGAAACTGAGTTGAGAAAATATAAAATTAGAGAAAGGTAAGAAGAACTTACCATATTTCCATGTATGCTCCTAAATATGGAGCTTTGTACACAACCAAGATTCTGAGTGAGTAAGGAAAACTGTTGGAGTCCGTGAACAAGATGGTCAACAATTACCACAGTTGGCTTGAAAACATAGAAACTTATGTCCAAATCTTTGTTGTGAAAATCCATAGAGCATGTCTTCATCCTTTTTCTTATAACTCTCTTCCCTTCTGTCTGCATTACAAAAACACTGTCTATGTTTCGTTGCAAAGAAAGGATACAAATACTATTTTTCTGTCTGACATTTTGTCAAACATGAGTCGTGAAGCACAACACACGCATGCTCAAAACTTGGTAAATAGCAAGGTTGTTTCCGAGAATTGTTCCAAATTTTGAATTTTGGAGAAGCAATTCACCTGGCAATTTCCTTTTGCTTTGCCAGAAACGACTGAATATATTTAAATAAAGGTGACTTGGAACTTGGAATTTTACATTCACAAATGTTTGACTCATTCATATGTTTGTTTGCATTATTGTACCAAAACACATGTTTTAGCCTCTAACTTTAATCACGTTAAATATTTAAGAAAAGTTTCTTATCTATAATAATCTTATTCAAATTAAATGGAATTATCTCTTGTAAAAGATATATGGGATATGTACAAATTTTTTTCCAATTTATTAAACAGTATTATTTGGTTAGTGTACCTCACTTTAAATAAAATGAAATTTCTCTTGATCTAGAAAAATAATTGAAATGAGTAACACCTTTATGAATAAACATTTAGGTTTCTATTTTTATTCTTTAGTAATAAGTATTTCTATTTATATTGACTGGTTTTAAACATATGTCAATACATAATTTGTTGACAGCGTGAAATATTTTTAATTACCAACAAATGTAAATTATAGCTTTCCAATTTTAAACTTAAAAATGGTCGTTTTTAATATATATATATATATATATATATATATATATATATATATATATATA
>Ga0214542_1000404_pt1 | contig 76195 bp, 38 predicted proteins | sample CNSS1metaG_FD_160096 | JGI IMG/M metagenome (GOLD analysis project Ga0214542, IMG submission 160096) | Root nodule microbial communities from cowpea collected in UCLA plant growth center, Los Angeles, California, USA - CNSS1 | ecosystem: Host-associated > Plants > Roots > Nodule | place: USA...
ACCCAACAAAATTTGACTATTTCATATCCACAATTTATGAAAACATTAGGAAAATAAATAAATAAAAGATTAGGAAATAACGTTTAGGATTAAACATATTATTTTAATATGAAAATTTTTTACAACCTTTAACATGAAAAAAAAATGGCACAACATATTCATACAATGTCAAAACATGATATCTCTCACTTATTCATGCAACAATGTTCACAACCCAAAGCAATCAACAAAACCTTAATTATAAAACTGATGAACCCCAAAAAGCATGACAGTAATGTTTTTTTCTTTATATCAAAAGAAATACTGAAAACATCAAATTCAACCAAGATAAAAAACACATCTCGAGAAATATTGCATAACACAATAAAAAATTAATTTTGCAAACCTGGACGGGAGATCAGACTTACAATAGTTGCGTTGGAACACTAAGAAGCACGTGGGCGTGGCAATCGAAGTGAGTGGATTTTTTATCTGGGAGGGTTAAAAGAGAATGCGTGCTTAGAGTGAGAGAGGTCTCCAGAAACTTTTAAGAGAGAAAAAATTAATTTCTTCTTCTTTTTCTGATGGGTTTGTATACACAATATTATAAATCTAATGTAATCTCGTAATAAAGCACAAAATCAAACGTGATCAGCAAAATTAATTTTAATTAGTAAAAGATATATTGTTTTGAATTATATTACTACTTTCTCTATCTAAAAAAAAAAGGTGTCATACAATCAGAGCACAAAATCAAACGTGATCAGGACAGATTAATTATAGTTACAAAAAAAGATCTTCTTGAGAAAAATATTAATATTTTCCTCATCTGAAAAAAGGAGGTGTCATAAAAATCAGAGCACAAAATCATAGTAAATAATTCTAAATATTAGAGCATATTATGTTTCTAATTATTAGACTAACTTCTTAATCTGGAGCAGAAACGACAAAGCATAGAATGGGGGTGCGAAAACTAAATTTTGGACTACCATTAGTTGCAAGAAAAACGGTGTGTGTGTATAGAGTATTTTGGGCTAAAATATAAACAAAAGCCTCAAAAGAAAATACATACAAGATTAAAACAAAGTTTTTTTTCTTTTTATTTATTTATTTATTATTATTATTATTCTGTTATTATTATTATTTAGACAAAGCAAAAAAACCAAAGAGAAAACTTATTTATTTTTTTTTATTTTTTATTATTTTTTTTTTACCTTTTTTTGAAAAAAACAAATTATTATTATTTACTATTATTTATTTAGTCGGACGAAATTGAATGTTGACAGTGTGCATATGTGTGCATAAGATTTTTTTTTTCTATTCCACTTTTCTTGTATTCTCTTTTTAGTTCTAACTGTTGCTAATGCTAAACAAGTTCTTAATAATCGGTATCTATTTATTCTTCTTAATTAAAAAGCGTAAATAAGGTAACTCTCATTGTCGTAGAGAAGAACAAACAGTTATATATTGAAAATCTTTCAAGAAGTTTTTCGTAGGACCATCCATCCTTTTAAAGTCTTCTATTTTCATTGGTCAATTGTTGGAGAAGGGATTTTCAAAGAACATGGTTAATGATTTCTTAGATATTTATAACACCGCAAACAGAATGGTTATTAAAGCCCCTTTGGTCTGGACAAAATTTTCTTTCAATAAGTCTAAACACTATTCAATCTCAATGTTTTTCTGCTGCTGTGTTGATACTATGACTAAGAATGAAAGACTTAAGGAGTTGAGAAAATCTTTGAATGTAGTTGATTTTCATTTGTAAACTTTTGAATCAAGTGGAAGTGTTAAAAATGTGATTCAAATAGTCGTAAGTTATATGTTGTCACTCTAGTTAGTTTTGTAATTTTTTTAGTAGCTACTATGGATGTGTTAAAAAAATTTGTATCTGTATATAAAATTCGCAACGGGTAGAAGATGAATATTGTAAATGGATATTCACGAGTATTTGGTACAGGTATTTTTTACACTCACATGTTATAGGGAAGGGTAAAGGAATTATATTATCCGTACCCATACCCATTATACTCTAAGTTAAATTAAAAAAAATTCAAAAAACATGATTAAAATATTAACGCACTAATTTTGAATAAGTTATTTTTTATCAGTTGGTTTTACCAAATCTTTATATTTTTGTAAACTGTCATTCAATACTATTTAAATAAATTATTTAGACTTTGTTTAAAATTTATGGATGTTATGTATTATATTTTATTTGAATTTATGGTTAAAAATATGTTGTTAAATATATATTTTTTGTAAATACCTACGAGTACCCATTGATATCCGTAGATATTACAAAAATATGCACGTACCGCATAACGGATATCTTTACGGATATGGGAAAATATACGGGTTGAATATTTATCCAGTGGGTAAGGTATGGGAAAGGGAAAACTATTACTCGTACCCTACTCGTCCCATTGACATCCCTACTAACTATTGTTTTATTTAAAATATTGTAATTGCTTTATGATGGAAGTATTTGTATGCATTATTGTACATTGTGTGCATCAATAAAATAAGTTTTTCTCTTTTTAATCCACTCTTCTTGTGTTCTCTTTTTAGTTCTAATAAATTGTTATCTAGAGCCAGGTTCTATGGGACCGACTGCTGCAAATTTTTTCGTAAGTAATCTTCTTGTTCTTGATGGAAAGAACTGTGATTACTGACGTGTACAAATGAAAGTAAATATCGATCACCAGGATGTCGTAGAAATTGTCGAAGAAGGGTACCCTATGCTTAAGGAAGATTCCATGGATGCGTAGAAGGCACTTTACAGAGAACATAAGAAGAAAGATTGTAAAGCAATCTTCTTGATCCATCAATATGTTGATCAACATGTTGATGAGGTGCATTTCGAAAAGATTGTAGAGGCTACAACTTCACAAGAGGTGTGGAAAATATTGGAGAAATGCAAGGTAGGTGCTCAACAATTAAAGAAACTGAAGTTACAAACAATGAGGAATTGTGGAGAGGTAAATGGGGGATAATGAGAAGGTCGCTGAATTCTTCAACAAAATCATTACACACACAATGCTACGAAGAATTGTGGAGAGAAAATTTCAGATCAAACAATTGTAGAAAAAATCCTGAGAACTCTCATTCCCAAGTTTGATCATATTGTTGTAGCCACTAAAGAATCTTAGAGGCTTGAAGATTTAAAGGTAGAAGAACTTAAAGGTTCTCCTGAGGCACATGAACAAAGACTGTTTGAAAGATGGTGAGAGAAGCCTAGTGATCATCAACCACTACATGCATACTCTTTAGGAAAAGGAAGCTACAGAGACAATTTTAGAGGTTGTGGTTGAGGACGTGGTAGACATTTGAGAGGTGGCTATGGTAGAAATAATCAAGATCAAGAAAAGATTGATTCAGATCAATTTGAAAGACTAAATAGGAAAGGGAGTTCCAGTAATTGGCAAGGTAAAAAGAAAAAAAGCTGTTGATAGAAAGAAAGTTAAATGCTTTAAATTTAATCGCATTGGTCATTTCTCCATAGAATGTATGGCTGCACCAAGTCATACAGATAATAAGGAAAGACCATCACATGAAGCACACATGATTAAAGAAGAAAAGCTTGATAATGACAATTCTGAAGAACCTCTATTATTGATGATGGTTACCGACCCAGATTTACACAACAATGAAAATTGGTATTTAGACTTTGGGTACTCAAACCATATGATAAGCCGTTTTGATTGGCTCGTTAATTGTGATGAAAAGAAGAAAAGCATTGTAGGATTTTCTGATAATAGAGTCATTCAGGCTGAAGGAACCGAAAATGTGTTAGTAACATAACAAGATGGAAGACAAGTTGTAATTTCTGATGTGCTCATGTTCCTGATATGAAGAGCAATTTAATTAGCATTGGTCAACTATTGGAGAAGGGATTTTCAATGAACATGGTTAATGGTTTCTAGGAGATTTATGACACCACAAACATAATGGTTATTAAAGTCCATTTGTCCTGGAACAGGACTTTCAAGGTAAGTCTAAACACCATTCAATCTCAATGTTTTTTTGCTGTTGCGTTGATATTATGACTAAGATTGAAAAACTTGGAGCTGAGAAAATATTTGGATGTAGTTGATTTTAGTTTGTAAACTTTTGAATCAAGTGTTGGTGTTAAAAATGTGATTCAAATAGTTGTAGGTTATATGTAATTACTTTAGTTAGTTTGACAGTTTTATTAGTAACTACTGTTTTATTTAAAATATTGTAATTGCTCTATGATGTAAGTATCTGTGTGTATTAATGACCATTTTTGTGCATCAATAAAATAAGTTTTTTTTTTCTCTACTCTAATTTTCTTGTATTTTCTTTTTAATTCTAACTTGTTCATGCTAAAAAAGAATTGTGTTCTTCCTAATCAGTATCAATTTATTCTTCTTAATTAAAAAGTTTAAATAATGTAGTTCCTCATTGTCATAAAGAAAAAGAAGCAGCTATATAATGAAAACCTTTCAAGAAGTGTTTCACAGGGTCATCCTTTTAAAGTCTTCTATTTTCATGTTTGGTATGAATTGTTTAAGAAAACTTTTATTAAAACTGTTTGTAACTATATCATGATCATGTTTGTAGGAATTGTTTAAACATATTAATTACATTCTTAACATTCTTACTTATTATGATTTACAGATTCTTAAGAAATATAATTCCTAACAATGAAAACGATTAAACATACCTTTTATTGAATAAGATCTCAGAATAAACAACAATTGAGTGCATAAGTTGTTAGTACATAGTAAGATGGTTTGCAGACGATAAAATAATGTGCCCCACTAATTCTACTTTGCACTTGTTCTTAGGTTTCTTGAAGGTCAAGAGCTTTTAAACCCTCGCACTACTAAAGAGAAAAAAATACTAAAAGATAATAGATAATTTGATAGATTGAAAATTTACTTTAAGTACATTTTTTAGTATAATCTACATTTGTGGCTAAACAGAAAATTAAGGTTGTCATATGAGCTTTTCATTTTAGCATAAACTACTTGAACAAACAACCAAGACAGTCCATTCGGGCTGATAGAATAGATGGGTTGGCCCGGACCTACAGACAAAACAGGACAACCTAGGCCTACAATCTAGAAAGGCAGACCTGAACCCCTGGATAAGAGGGGCCAACTCGAGCCCACAAACGACATAGTTCAACCTGGGTTCATCCGACCTGAATTGACGGTCGATATGGGTAGGCATGGGCCCACGTTCAAGATGGGCCGACCCTTGACTATGACAGGCTAGTTTGGGCCCACGGATGAGACAGGTTGTCTCAGACCCACGGACGAGACAGGTTGTCTCGGACCTACGGACAAGACAGATTGTCTCGAACCCACAAACAAGACAGGATGACCGTGGCTGACAATTGAAACAAGCTGGCTAGGGCCCACGATTGAGACGAGTTGGCCCAGGACAAAGGTTGGGATGGAGCGGTCCGGAATAAAGTTTGAGATGGACAAGCTCATGGCAGAGCTCGAGACTAGCCGGTTCAGGCTGATCATTGAGATGGTTGGACTAAGATCGATTCTCGAGACAAACCGACCTAAACCGAATGTTTCATTTGTAAAAAGGAAGCCCATGGACTAGCCTGATCCACAAGACTTTTGTGAACCTTTTGGCCATTATAACTTTTTAATTTGGGACTCTTTGGTCTTGTGGTCTTTTTGGCTCAACTTACATGGGTCATGACCAAATCCACATCTCTAGGTGTAAGGCTGAGGTAGAGTGTCCCCGAACCTTTCTTCTTTCAGATTAGTATATATCGATGCTATGAGATGTGTTTCTATCTCAATAATATGTGTGCTCTCTTTAAATCAACTTTTTATCTGCTTATCAAAACTCAAGCATTCAGAAGTGCTACAGAGGTATCATTGTAAAAACGATGCTATCAGTGGAAGTATTCAATTTTTAGTAACCTTGTAAATAATAGCCGATAAATTAACATTTTAATAATACAAAATGAAAAAATAATGTAAATTGTTATAACCATATCTGCATTGTGTTTATAACACGGTCCTGCATCAAGTTCAATTAAATAAAATATAATGTCATCAATTGTAACTTCATATACCTTCATGAGAGTTTTGGGTCTGGACTTGGTGGCTGATATAATTTGGCATGAACATTCTTGCTCGCACAGATGCAGCAATAATAATTCACAACTCATTCCAAACTTACATCATTTTACCATAGCAGACCAATTTCATGAAGCACAATACCAGGTAAAACGTAGCGAATAAAGAAAAAAGCTCATGTTCTTCCATATAAAAACTGAAGCAGAATCATACATCCTGGAGTTTATCAACATTAGTTTGAGCTAAAATGCACACAACCAAACCGTGGCAGTTTTTATTGACATAATACAAGCATGCTATTGACAGCCACCGAAACCAAACCACGAGAGAGATGAAATATAACGTGCTTTCACCATTCCAACAAACATTCATGTTTCAGATTTGTGTACAGGGTTCTTTACGTAACCACCACCTAAATTGATTTTTTGTGTTCAAGGTTGCGAGTACCCCAAGCAGCAGAATAAGTAGTAATAGCAGAGGCAGTCACACTCAAAGATCGATTTGCAAAATCAAGGCTCTTTCTAGTTCCCAGCCACAAGGTATAAAGGAATCCAACCCATCCTGGATAACATTATTTTCATGTGCAGGCAATATATAGGGTCAGCTCACACAAGTAGGACATAATAAAAGGTCAAATTCATAAAATTCTCTATTGTCGAGAAGGTAAAACAAGGTGTGAGAGGAACCAAATCTGTTAGCATCTTAAAGTTAGAGATGCCATAGGCTCTACAGTGGCTAGCATCTGTACATTACAAGTCCATAATTTAGTTTAATACTTAACCCTGCTTGGATAATTTTCTCTATAAGGTAAAATAATTAAGTTTCTTCAATAAGCTAAAATGAACTTGTACACTCAAGCTTTTGTATAAGATAAGAAAGTTTCTAAATCAGTGTATATGTGGATTAGCTTATAGGATATGTTCACTTCATTTCACCTTTTTATGGAGAAGTTTATCAAAAGTAGACATCAAATTGAGATAAAAAGGCGTTTATAAGGCATTTCTTGTCTAAAGCATCTATCTGGTTGGCAAGTGCACGACATTCAAATAATAGGCATGCACCATTTCCGCAAGGTTGTTCAGTAGGAGATCTTTTCCAAGAAAATATGGCTAGTATCAATACAATTTCATGCAAATGTTCAAAATTCAATATATCATCTATATGAATACAGTGATTAGGGTAATTTGAGATGCATCAACCAACTTTAACTTGAGAGAAGTCAAATTTACTTTATCTTATTTAGAAGTTTATCCAAACAAACTCTAATGACAAGTACAGAGAATGGAACGGGGATTCCAAACAGGATGTTACCTGCAGTAATAACGATAGCCACAACAGCCCAAAAAACAACTGTGGAAATAGCAAAGATGGTCACTGATAGTGCTCCGATATATATAGCTGTCACAAAAGCAAAGGATAGAGCCAAGAACCCTCCAGCTACTGCCAAAGATATTAGAAGGGAGACAAAAATGGCATTTATAGTTGCAGCCAGAACGAAGAGCATAAAAGCAACAAGTCCTGAGAGAGCAACAAGAGCAACTGTCGCAACCTGCATCAATTTGAACCACAAATCAAAATCATTTAATATTTTTGTTTTCATATGATAAAAATGTCGTTTTTATAAATTATCTTCAATTATGTTTATCGACAATGGTGCTTAAATTTAAAAATAACAATATTTTTGAAATCATAACATAAATAAGGTTTGGAAATTAAAAGTTGCTTATGTATAAGTCTATTAAACGTAATATTTTTTTTTCTTCTTATATTTGAATTCAGAGAAAGCGTTACATTAAACTAAATCAGAAGTTTTGAAAGTAACTTTTGTTTTTCACAATATTTTTTATTTGAAATATGACACATCAAGAGTAATATATAAACCAACCTAAATTATATTTTAATAAAATAAATAAACCTACACATCTTTGCCGTAAAGTGAAACATGAAAACTTTTTTAAGATACTACTTTATTTTACTTTAATAGAAATCAGGAACGTGAAAGAAATCTTGATATCACAGATTATTGTGCTACCAAGTAGTACTAATTCGTATTTTGTACAGATATATTTGTGTTGCTCCTTGATTAGGAACTTCAAAAATAGATATCGAATAAGACATTATAAGAAATTCATAATAATTATAGGTAAAGAGAGACTGACGGAGATGAAGAGGAGGCGTCGGAGGGGAGAGGCTTGACGGAAGCAGAGAAGGAGGTGGCGAGAGTAGTTTCTAGAAGCTTCGGGGAAGAGAGGGACGAGGGTGGCATTGATCTTAGAAGGTTCGAAGATGAGACGCTGAACGACGTCGTATAAGTTCTCCTTTCTCTCCTCTTTCGCTTCTTCTTCTCCGTTTGGCTTCTCCTCCGCCATCTTCACCTTCCAGTGCTACTTGCAATTGAAATGGAACTAAACAAAGCAAAATTTCAGTCACACTTAGAGTGTACTATTCTCTCTAAATATAAAATATAAAAAGAGCTTCCACGTTTTAGTCATGGATTATTATTTTATTAATTTTTGTGACTAATTATGTGGCGACACATAAGACGCTTAGTTTTTTTAATATTTTTTAACCCATGTCAATCCTTTAATTATTTTTAATTGCTTCATCAAATATCGTCCATTCACCATCATCCAACTTTTTATGTGCAATATTAGTACGAAAAAAACGTTATTAGTTTAAAAGTTTGTAATAGATCTAAATAAAAGTCTATACATTTGGGTTTTAAAGATTTAAAATTCAAAATCACGACAAAAATTAAAACTTTGAAGAAAATAGAAACGAAGAAGGAAATCCATTCATAAAAAGGTAAGAATTTTGTGTCCTGTCTTTCTTTTCTTTTTTTTAGTTTACAGTTTTTATTTAAAATTGGTTACTTGTATACTAGATAAGATTAGTTTTTTTTATTAATCTTGGAATTTGTTCTTGTCGACTAAACTCTTAATGAGATAAACTACTCGTCTTAGAATAGAGATTTGAAATGTGTTTTTATTTTAAAAAACAAGATCAAATTTGTGGATGATATATCAAGATACCTAAAAGAGAGATGATCCCAAGTATGATGCACGCGAAAAATTCAAATAGGATAGTCTTATTTTGGATCACAAAGACTCTATCCTCACGTATAATTGAGTGTTGTTTACGTTATAAATGCTAAAGATCTTTGGTATAATCAAGATTTCATATATGCTTCAAGATATTTATTCTATCCAACAAGGTGAAAGAAACATAATTGAGTTTTTCACAAATTTAAAAATTTCATGGAAAGAATTAGAGTCCTCGAAAACCCTAACAGAAGGTAACCACAAATGTTACCTTTAATTATTCAAACATCTCGTTGGAAATCCCACATTAACTAAAAATAAGGTTAATTTAGAATATATAAGTGAATTGGAAATCCCACATTAACTAAAAATAAGGTTAATTTAGAATATATAAGTGAATGTAAACCTCTTTTTATAAATTGATTTTTGTGAAATTGAGTTAAGTTTAAAATCTACTTCATAACTTGTTTTAGTGACCTACGTAGTTGAATCTCTCCATATCAAAAATTATCAAATACCTTATATGTATAATACAAATATTATGTTATATATATAAAACCACGTTATCTTAATGACTATAACCATATATAAACCCTTTCTGGTCTACAGAGCCAATAGACAATTCTTATGTTACTTCCCGATCACGGTTTTAAAAAACACTACTCAACCAATAACACAGTGATTTTTAAAGTTGACGAGATAGTAACTGTGACCACGTACAACCACATTCATCCACGATTTCCTGCAATATTAAGAAATAAAGCAAAATAGCAAGAATATCAAATTGTTACAAGAGTTACTCAAATTCTTCGTTATCACCTTTCCATTTCTTTTAATTTAATGGTTATGGTGAGTTACTCTGACTGTAATTTAAAACCTGTTCCCATCACTACAAAAGTATTGTAAGAATTGACAGAATTCAAGTTTTGTGAGTAATACATAATGTTCATACCTTGCTTTAAATTAAATTTTGTTTTCACTTCTGCATCCTTTTAACTTCAAAAGTTTTTGAATAAGATCGGGAAAGGTAACATTCAAGATGAACTCCATGTTTTTCTGAGTGGTTTCACCATATTAGCACTCAAGATTTGTCCATTTAAATTATCAATAATAAACAATAAATACAATATAATATATACTTGATTAGTATGCTTGATTTAATATATACTGATAGTAGGTGAATGAAACAGGTTTTACCTTGATATTTCTAAGAAACATAAATCAAAATCTCCTACTATGGCAAACTAACTGTTTCATACATATCCTTCTTCTGTCAACTTTCCATAGAATTTGAACCTCAATTATTCCACTTTGCACATTACAGAGGAATTGCAACAACAAGTATTATTCCACTTTCACTTGATAAACACACAACACAATTGGTTGTAGGTGCGTTTACAAAATTAAGCACAAGACAGATGGGTCCAAGGACTGATGCATGACCATTTGACAACAAACGAATTCACACAAGCTGGTTTGGATTTTACAGAAACAGTTTCCTCTATTGGCAAAAATAACAACATTAGTGTCCTTTAATTGGATGCAGTAAATGACGCATTGAGCTATATATCTACTATGCATTTCTAAATGGCTATTTAGTTTATGAGATTTATACGATTATTCCTCAAGCCTCAAGACAATGGTTCACCAAACACCAAGTTTACGACAACTTTTCTGCAGCATTGTCCTGCAAGTTGGAATAAGCAAAAAATGATGGTCCTCAAGTTCATTTTTAAGTCTCACTGCAAGCTTTCGGACAATTGAAATACCTTTTGGGGCTTCAAGTAGGATGGACCAGCAAAAGCATTCTCCTCTCAAAAAGCAAATAAGCCATCATTTTTCTTCAGATACTGATTTATTGGATGAAGACCTCTGCCACCACCAACAGACCCAATCTAAAATTAACACAGCTTTTATTGGATACATAGACATCTTATTGGCAGCTTTAACTGACAATATCAAGACCACACATTAGCTATGCTGTGACAAACTCAGTGCACTTGTCTCTCAACCTCGCACTACTCGCTTTGATGTTGCTCATCAGCTGCTGCAATACATCAAAAAGCACCCGTCCCCTGGTCGAGGAATACTATTTTCTGCTATGTCCAGTCTTCATTTACTGTCTTCTGCTAATTTTGACTGGGAAATTTGTCCTTACCTTATACAAGGAAATCTGCAACTGGGTTTTGGTGTCTTCATTGAGGATTCTCTAGTTTCTTGGAAGTCCAAAAGCATACAACCATAAGTAGATGCTCTGCTGAAGCTGAGTAGCTGAGTATAGTCATTGGCTGAAACTGCTTTGCTAATGCTAATGAGCTAACATGGTTGTCTTATCTGCTGAAGGATAGTTAAACTTGTCTGCTTGTATTTGGTGATAGTTACGCCACAAAACATATTGAAATTGATTTTCACTCGTGAAAGGGTACAATTCGCTTAGTTCGTTAGAACTACTAATTTAGTATTTCCTTCTATACATCTGTTATTTGCATATACAAGCCTATTGTACATATCAGTCAGTCAATCAATGAGAATAATTTTCTTTCATCCTTTTCATTCTTTTGGATTCAATAACTTGCGGCCACAACCTGCCGTAGCCAAACCAGAGAATGGGACTGAAAATCTAAGTTATTGTGTATTGGAGGCAGCTGTGAGAAACGAACCAAGAAATGTCTACAAGACTGCTATTGAGATGAAAATGTTTGTGGTTATTAAGCATTCTCTTTTCTATTTCCTATTTGGTATGTTTCATATTTCTTGGTTTGGTAATAAACTACGTAATACAAACATACCATGTCTCTGTTGGCCACAAAGGCAACCACGTGGAAGAGTGGAGTTTCACTAGTCAATTCAGCTAGCTTTGATCAGTTCCAAGAGGATAGCAGGAAAATATCAGTCATTACTAGAACCCGTATCAAATTTATCCACCACAATAAAATATAGCAACTTTCATGACTTTTATTCCTAACTAAAAATAGTACTACTAGTTTAATAAGATCGGTTTTGTTGTCAATATGAATCCAGATTAAAAACGAAAGACAAAAACACATAGAAGCTGAATAATTACAGTGAAGGAAAGACATGATTTATATAACAAGCACAGAAGCTCCAAAATTGTCCTCCCGGAGCCCTTATACAATTAGAAACATACAAAGCAAAATACCAAAGCAAGATTCCTAAGAGAAAACTGAAAATGAAACTAAAAGGAAACCCAACAAGTCTAGTAATCAATCTGGCAATCTTGGCCCCTTGCATGCATGTCTTACTGTACAACAATATAACAATAAAGCAGACAACTCAAGGCCAGAACTGTACCAAATAACGTCCTTCAAAGTTTCAAAGTCAAATCTGGTGTTGAGTTTTCTATGTCTACAGGTGGATTAACCCCAGTGAAACTCAAATCTGAACTTCCAGTAAGTATGAAATTCTGATGACTATCACCTGCCTCGACAACCTGACGAAAACTACCTGGCCACAACAAATCTGACTCATCCTCCTCCAAGAATATTGGGATGCCAACATACCCTTGATCAAATTTTGCGTTGCTTTTTATCTCAGGAGGCCTCATTGTTGGTGAGAAACCATGGTGCAGTGAAGAGTGTGCCTTTATTCCTAAAGACCTAAAGGAACCATGCAGAGGGAGAGATGCTAGATTGGCATACCTTTCAGAGAAAAATCCCATTCTCAAAGCCCTTTTTGCTAATGTTCTTTCTCTCTTGTGGGCATTCTGGTGTCCACCAAGAGCCTGAGAGCTGAAAAACTTGCGCTTACAGTAATTGCAAGAGAAGACTCGTGGTATGGTCGCTGCTGTGGTTTGAGAAGCAGGTTCATTGCTGCTCTCGCTAGTGCTTGAGAATGAGAATCCTATTGAGTCTCTTCCCCCTGGCTCACTGTTCTTGAAGTTGAGAGTTAAGTCAAGTGAAACAGAATCTGAATTAGGATGGCTCCCAGTTAGATTTGTGGTGTGGGAAATGTTAGTGAGGCTGTCACTGCAAGGACCTATAGAGGTTTCTTGAATGGAAACATTGGAAGCAACCTGGCTGCTAACTTCAGATTCATATTCTGCATATGCCTCAACTTCAAGATCAAAGTTTGGTTTCATGATGTAGCTGTGCCCAAGTCAGAAGCTAATTTAACAAATAGGAGTGGGAGTTAACCACCAGATTATCCAGAAGAAAATCTATTTCTGAGCTTGCACTGGGATGTTTACTTTATCCTGCAATTAGTTAAGCCAAGAAAATCAATCAGCTCATCAAGCAATCATAACAAAAAATCTTGAATCAATACTGGTACTGTGAAAGATGACTAGATACTCATCCAAGTACAGTGTTTTATGATTCCTATGCCTTAAAAGTGGACTTTCCCAGCTCGAAAAGCATTTCTAGTTGGTGCTTGTTTGTTTCATTATATGTTTGGCCAGCCAAATGGGCGATTGGGATCGAAGGTAAAGTAGTCTCCATATGCAGAAACTACAAATGGGTTTCGTAGAGTGATCATAACCAATGTCAAATCTACTAACAAAACCATGTTTTAGTTGCATTTTTGGGATTTATAATGACATATTCAGTAACAAAACGTAATGTTTGAAAACTATTACTATTTTCAACACAAAATCCAACCATCCTATATTCTAGCTTTTCAGACATGCCGAGTAAAACTTCATATAAACAAGAATAGGAAACATTCAAAGCCATCCGATTTACAAAAGTATGATCGAATATTTGAAATTAAGGTGAAATCAGACTGTAGAATACAATTATAAAATCTGTAGCAAGGAAGGCATACTGTCTGAATCGTCACATATGCTTGTTGTAAGTTCATGAACAATTAATTAGCCAATATTAGTGTTTTCACATTTCATCATGGCCAAAGTATCATCAAAATCCTGTAATTGCTAACTATATTTAGTAATATACTATATCTATTTTGAAATCAATGTTGAATCTGCTATGGAGATTCTTTCTTATTATATATTTCCAAGGACTCATTGACCAAGGAGATTGAATGTCATGAGTGTCTCCTGATGAGAGAGAGGACAAAGCACCCAGATAAAACTTGAACTCCATGAGTTTGTAAGAGCAAGTCAAAGCTTGGAGACAATAAGACCATCATTCAGCACACAAAACAGAGACAAAGAAAAACATTAATACGGAGATCCAACAACATCAACATATCGAAAACAAAGAACTGCATGCATATGCTTGTTCCATCTAAGTCCCTCCCAATTTTAGAACAAAATCTACCTGGACTTCCATTCTGTACAAACAACCACCCAGTTTAGCAACAAAGAAAGCCTACTAATGACAGTTTAGAGAGGAAAATTACTGTGGAGCCTTGGCTAGAGAGGCAGATTTTGGTGGAGGCAAAACGGGGCACTGATGCGATGACATGAGGTTTGAAGGTAAAATCCACACACCATTTCCTTTATTCAGTGATTCAGAGTTTTGTAAACCCAAGAAAGAGTTGAGAGAAGCAAAAGTGAAAACCAAAATAAGACAAGCAGTACTTACTTAAGTACATAGATGACAGTGCAAGAAGGTTGCATAGCCTCTCAAATTTCAAGATCAAGTGAAAGTGGCCTGCTTCTGAAATCACCTAAAAACTGCTTTGAAATCGGAGACATCTGTTTCCAGTGTAGCTTTCCCAGCTATGACTGTTTATGAGAAGACAAAACTGGTCATTGAGTTTTCTATGTTTCTGAAACACTGATAGAGGGTAAGGTGTGGCCTTAGATATTTTTTTCTCTTTTATTTAAGAAGTTTAACTGAAAAGGAATAAAAAGCTAAGAAGGAGTAAATGGGGAGAGAGAGACATAGAGATGGTGGGTATTGATGTTTAATTATAGGAAAGAACAGGTAAGAAAGAAGTGGAGAGTTAGGGAACAGAGAAGTCAGAGGAAGAAAAGGAGGTTTTGGGATATATAAAAAAGAGAGTGGGAGATATATCATCAAATTAATAATGTGCTACAGTATTTTCAGTGTCTCTGAGTTAGTGTACTCTAATGTTATTTTTTTCTAAGTAAATAGTCTATGAAACGGTCCAAGACTGTGTAAAAAGGTTCATGCTAATACCAACATATAAAAATCTAAACTTTTTTTTTTCCTTTTGCAAAAATTTAGACTTTTGTGAGAAAGCTAACAAGTGAGAAGCAGTTACAAAGTTGAAAGTAGAAGTAGGTTGATGGGTATGAGGAAGAACAGAAAAACAGGCGAACAAGAACAGTGTAGTGATTATTCCCACCAAAGATTGTTGAGGCTCTTCTAGCTTTCTTTCTCTCTCCATGTTCAGTTCAGCACTTGAAAAGTGTTTGAGATAACACCAATGCATGGGGTCAGATTTCAAAGTTTCATGTTTGGTTCCATCTAGCACGTCTAGCATAACTACTCTTCCCATCCTATTCAGACCATCCATATATTATTCATGATCCCATGTACTATGATATGACATCATTTGTTTCTTAACAACTCCACTCACAATTCACTTCCCAACAACCCTCTTTAACATAGTATTTATGAATTATGTGAACCCCCTCGCTGTTTTTTTCCTTCTAAATTCCATCTCTGCTCCTTCAACTTGCTTTCGGGTTTTAGATAGAACTATAAACAGACACCAATTAAAGCATGTAATTACTAATTTATTCACTTAGAAGACGGTTTGGATTTGTTCCTCACCAGAACCTTAGAACAGACACAACTTGTGTGTACCGTTTTCATTTATATCGGAACTGAATTTTCATTTAATAATGTACATAGAATTTGTGTTAAAACATTCACAAATGCTGCTATCTATTGCTTATGAGTATTGCTTCATCATATTTGGGAAAGAAATAAAGTTTTTCCATATCTCAAGATTCCTAAAATTTATGGGATTTAATTGTATAACCATGACATGGGTCATGTCAAGAGTCTAGTAAATCATTTGAGTATGCAAGAATTTAGCAAAATCCTTTAAGCTATATATTCATTGTCAATATTTTGTCTCTCTAAAGTTTAGTCTTTATTTATGGTAACGTTTTCTTCTTTAGAGTTGCAATTATGTCTCTATAATAATAATTTTCTTACTATTATTATGTATTTATTATGATAATTTTCTTTTCCTAGTAAGACATTGTTTTCTATAAGATGAATAATGATCCATATTATGTATTTTTTACAAGTGAGCTCAATTTACACATTACTATACAAATTGATTTTTTGATAGGTGAGCTTAATTAACACCACATCTTCCCATGCAATTTTTTTTTAATAATGGAGTTCAATTAACACCATACCACACAAGTTGATTTTTTGGACAAGTGAACTCAAATAACATATATCATTTGACTTTATTTTTTTTTATTGGTGAGCCCACCTAACATTCTATCATCCTGTTTAACTTTTTTTTTATAGGTGAGCTTACATATTATTTAGGGTTAAATATGTTTTTGGTCCCTTAACTTTCAGTGAATTTTGGAATTAGTCTATTTTGAAACTTTGGACCAATTTAGTCCTCCATCTCTTGAAATGCATGGATTTAGTCCTTTTAATCAAATTTTGTTAAGTTTATTTGACATTTCAAGCGCGTTTCATAATAGTATTTGACTTAACATTAAAGCAAAAATGTGTCAAACAGTATAAACAACTCAAATACAATCCTGAAATGCGTACGAAACATCCAATAAACTAACCAAAATTTGATTAAAAGGACTAAATCCACGTATTTCGAAAGATCAAGGACTAAATTGGTCCAAAGTTTCAAAATGGACTAATTTTAAAATTTACTAAAAGTTAAGGGACCAAAAACATATTTAACCCTATTATTTAAGTTGATTTGTTTATAGATGAACTCAACTAACATCATATTATCACAATAGAATTTTGATAGATTAACTCAATTAAGACACTATCATTTGACTGAATTTTAGTCATTGAAGATTATTAAGAATGACACTCCTTTGCATCGTAAAAGCTATTCATTTATGTATTTTTCTCGTGAGTATAAAAAAAGCTATTAAGAAGTTTCATTAAGTCATTCTGAGGGCCAAAATGTATAGCTAAGAGTTTAAGAGACATAATTTGTTGGAGTATTCAGTATAAGTATTTTTATTAATCAAAGTAAATATATCAAGGAAATTCAACATTTATGAGTCATGAACAAATCCATATAAGAGATTGAGATACTATTTTCAATCTAAAACTTTAAATCAATGAGTTTGTGGGTCATTCTACTTTTATATTATTTATTTTTATTTAATGTGACTTATGAGTTACCTTGAATTTCTAGCATGATATTGTGATTAGGGATGACAAAAAAAAATTCATACCAATGATGTCTATAAACAAAATCCGTGATGGTTACTAAATGGATATCTTTAATGGAAATCCGCGAATAATGAATACGAGTATTTAAACTCCCGTTTGCTAACAAAGCATGTATGAATATTAATATTATGGTCTCTGAGGAGAATCGTAAATAGTCACTACCCACTCATAATTTTTTTTTCTAAGAAAATAATTGTTAGTAAGTTTTATTTTAGTTTTTTTTTAATGAAGTGATAAAAAGAAAACTACTAATGAGAAATATAATAATTATTGAATAAGTGTTTAAAATTTCACTTCATATATTTCTATTTTTTATTTAGACTTATAGAATTAAAGTTAGTTTCAAAAAGATTAATTTTTTAAAATTTATATTTTAATACAACTCATTCAAATTTACATTGCATTAACATTCTAGTCGGTAATTTGATTGAATTATACTTTAGGAATAATGTTTTATTTAATTTTATATTTTAAATATTTGCTTTTATGTAATTTAATTTAAAATAAAATAAAATATAAAATATGAAAAAGATTTACGGGTATCTATGAATACTCGTAAGTATAAAAAAAAAACCCGCCTATATTTTTTCATAGATATTTGGATATAGATAGTACACACTAACTATATCCAATCTAACTTGTTATCATCCTTAATTGTGGTGATTATATGGATTATAATGGACTAATCAGGCTAATTTTATATTATCCGAAAAATACACATTTTTTAATTAATTCCAAGATAGTAGAAATACATTAGCAATATTATGGAAGAAAAACAAAGTAAAAGTTTTGTGTTCTTAGAAAGTATCGGAGTCGGAATGAGGTGATTGGGCATGAAAATATACCTAAAACAACTGCCAAATGGAATTGGAACATATATTGTGCTTTGTTCGGTTAAAAGGATAACAATCTGGACCATTACTTAGGATATAGGAAACCATGTGGATATAATCGAGCCAAGAAAGGAATGAGATTGGAGGGTTTGCATTCCATGGCCTTCAGTCTCCATCATTAACATGACAGTTTTTAAAAGATAATGGTATGGTCCATTATTCCACGCACCAAATTATAGAAACATAATGGCCATAGATCCAACATTTCCTCTTTTTCAACTACGAACCGCCCTTTTTCTTTCCTTAATTTCATCTTTAATATCAACCACCCCTTGCTTCTCATCATGCTACACTATCTAACACTATCATCACTCACAATCCTATATATATCTTTCACAAAAGGGAAACCCACCACCTTCACTTCTTTAATATCATTTCATATAATTAACAATTTTTACCCACACATGCAATTGTCTCACCACAATTATTACGTCCACACCCACAACACTGCTTCAACCGCGAAAAGTAAAAAACTTTTATCTCAACGGTTACTAACTTCTTATACTTTCACTTCATCCACCTCAAAATCACGTATACAAAGGAACAGAGCTGTCAAAATGAGTTGAAATCTGGAAGTCAACTTCGCTCATCACGAGTTCGAACTGGATTTGGTTGAAATTTTTTTACAAATTTCAAAACGGGTTGATTTTTGACTCGACTCACTCAGGTTGAACCCGTGGTGACGTGGTGAGCCGGGTTGAACCCGTGGTGACGTGGTGAGCTGAGTTGACTCACCAATCCGCAAATAAATGGTCACACAATATTTTTATTAAGTTAGATTTTGCATTTGGGTCATGTTAGGTTTTTTTTTAGCCAACACATAGATAATTTGTATTTTTGTGATTTTAGTGTGTATTTGGATTGTATTAAAATTTATTTAGATTTTAATTAGAATTATAATTTAGTTTTGACGGAAAAAAAGTAAAAAAATTGTATTTTTTTTTTAATTAAGTGAACCCATAAGTCAACCTGTTTAACCCACCAATCCATGGTAGGTCGGGTTGGGTTTGAATTTTTTTCGGCTTGCTAATAAGTGAGTCGGGTTGGATTGGCTCACTAAGTGATCAATCCATAATGAATTGAACCGAATCGGACCAGATTATCCATTTTGACAGCTCTAGCAAATAATGACTTCCTGTCAAAGTTTTTATTATATTTTTTTTCTTTTATAAAAGCTGAAACGGGGCTTCATAAGTATTGCTATGAATTTAAACAATTTTTTTTTGTTAATTATTAAAACGGGGTTGGTGGTAGCATCAATTATTACGCGATGGACAAAGTAGAATAATATATATGTCCTATATTTGGGTAAAGTAGAATAATACATAAAAGCTAGTTTTGTAATATATTTTTGGGGAGGGATTGTACATACACATACATAAGGCATTGCTATTGGAGCATCATATGGATAATGGATCCAACATGGGATCTATTGTACGGGTACAATCACAACGGTACTCCGATGCAACAAAAAATAATCGATTGAGTTTTGGAAGAATATGCTTCCAACACATCGATATATGGTTTTACAAATAATAATAATACCAAAGAATTTTAGTGTGTCTTGTCGGTGTTCCATTATTTCTTCTTTTTTCCTCTAACTTGGTAAAATAAATGCATATAAATACAACGACACTGTCTTCACACAGTTCTATGTTTAGCAGATGTCAAGGAACCACCTCGGTTTTGGTTTTAGTATTTTCAGATTAATTCCCTTGCATTGTGCTGAACAATCGTACAATTTATATTGTAGTATATCAAACGTTACTTTTCAGTTTTCATAGCAAACCATATCAACCGTACTGATTTTGTGCTATGCCCTTTATCCTGCTAATTAACACTAATACTCCTCTGTGAATTAATTGTTTTTCTTTTAAGAAATTCTCCAAAACAAATATGTTCCTTCATATATAAGATATGAAAATTGAATTCTTTAATCTCGACTCAATAAACATGGTTCCTTACCAACCATATTGAATTATTTTTATGATTTTAAAAGGGTAAATTATGTTTTTTTCTCTAAATTATAACTTGATGATTTTTGTTTTGTTCTTGTTTTTGTCACAAACTTTATTCTTGTTAGGTATTTTGTCTTTCTCATCTAAGAGTCGGTATGATAAATGGTAAATCATGCTAACCTTTTAGATGTTAAAAGAAAAAAAAAATTATAAATCGGTGTATTGAATATGATTTGTCATTTGTCACTTTAGAAAATAGTTAACACCGTTAAAAGAAAAAATATTACATTCATGTATTTATGTATTTTTTAAGTACAAGGGTTTATAAGAATCAAAATTTAAGATAAGAAAAAAAGAAAAATCATATTATAGTTTAGATATTAAAAACATAGTTAACCCGTTTTAATCTATTATCAATAGCTAAATAAATAAAAAAAGAAAAGTGATGAGTTTAGTTTGAGGTTGTGACTATTTAAGATTCCAGTGGTTGAAACTGGAAAAAGGAAACAGGAAATGGTATCTGTGCACAAGGATTAGAGGAGATGGATCATAGGATCCCATCTGAAGTTAATGCAGAAGGTTCAGAGAGACAAAATTTGGCAGGAAGGTGTTGCCTTTTTTCATAGCTCTATTTGGTGTCAGCAGCATACTTGAATGTGATCTCAAAAGCAGCAACCATGCATTGGCCATAGAATAATAGTTAAAACTAGAGGGGAGGTTAACCAAGAGCAACATGATGAATTAATGGAGAAAGAATATACAAGAGAGAAGCACTTGTCTAAAGCGCTGACAAGGCAGAGCTTATAAAGAAGTATACCTATCCTACAAAAAGTGCTTTATGAAGAATATATCTTAGCAAAATTGGATCCTGCATCATGCTTTTGGGTTGAACCAGCCAAAGTTGGACATAATAAGCAATATTTTAATGGGGCATTAGAAGCTTAAGCACATGTTCAAAGGGGATTAGTCTTTTAACACCCAAAAAGATAGAGAAAGTAGCAGAGGGTAGTAGTGGAGAAATAAAACCTATATGCTTCTCAAATCAAAGCAAATTTTTCAATCACTTTAGGCATTAAAAACAATTCCTAGGCTAGCGGAATGCCTACTAATTAGCCCATTAAGGCCTAAGCACATGTCCAAAGCAGGTCAGAGAGAGTGATCAACAAAAAACATTAAAAAACCTCATGGCAAATGCAACCTAGCCACGTATGTATCATCCTTGTCCAATCAAAACCCGTTCAAGATAATAATAAAAACTCAGAGGCAATAAACAATGCAATAGAACAGTACTTTTTTTTTCTCTCAGGAAACTAACACAGGCATAAGACAGTGGCAAAGACAACACAATTTAATGAATCGTGTCTTTCAATCCTATTGTTTGCTTTCACCCTGTCACATATATGGCACGTGACCAAGTGACACTCCACCTTTTGGTCATGGCAGTTAGAGACAAGTTCATCTTTCCGTCGTTTTGTTCATCTCCCAAGACGCCGCTCATAACCACATTAGCCTCCATAACTATTCAAATTGGTCCCCCACTTAATTGCATATACCTTAATCACCATTGCAGTAATCAAAATATACATAATAATAAGTACTCTACTTCATAATTACACTCTACTACTACTACTACTTCTTCACATTATTATTATTATTATTATTAATGTAAAGCAAATTCTTCCACTTGTCTGGTGACTTTTTAATATATTCTCATGCTTCCTCACTTTACAATTGTTTACCATAAACACGAAGGTAGTGCTGATTAGTTAGTGTCCACCAGAGACAAGGATTAGCCGCAGATGCTCAATTTTGATAAGTATTCATACCAATGCCTTTTCCTATGTACAAATTACTGTCAAACACATGTTCATGATTCCAATTTCTTCAACAGCTTGCCCAGTAAGCTTCTATAATCTTTTAACTAACTTTTGCTGTGATCAAACCCACTTAACTGGCATAGTTGAATTTTCGGTACCAAACTAGTTTATTAGTCAGACACAAATGCTACTTGCACCATTGGGCCTTAGACCTTTCACAAAAATACCAATGATTCTGCTGCTGAAATGTGTCCACAATGTAGTTGTTGTTGTGCATCACAACAACTTTAATATAATGTTTCTGAATTTAAAATGCACACCTCCACTCTAGTTTCTGGAATATGGCCAAGAAGTGCACATGTGATGATGCTACTAAGAATGAAGGGTTTAAAGTTGTTTTCTCTAGTTCATACCTTCAAACCTGATATTGTTTTCTTTCTGTATATATGTAGAAAACAAATCAGGGCTACTAAAAACTTCTTAATCGTTGATTAGACTTAAGATTGTTGTTAATAAAAATAGAGCAGAGGTCATATTTAATCCATGTTGAGACCTAAAAACTTGATTCCACGTCATGTGGTAGAGTATGACCTTACATCTCTATCCTTATCCTTGTTATCTCGTGGCTGCTATAGTCCAATTTATTTTCGATTAAGATTAAAAGGAAAAAATGAGTGAAGTAACGAAGAAAAGGTCACGTTACAGTGTAAGTAGAATAAGGATCCTAAGAATTAAAATTAAATTTTGAAAATCACTCTCAGTGCTTGCATTGACAACATCAAGCCCTCTGGTTATCAAGAACTATACCTTCAGAACCAGATACCTATAAATCTCTTTCGGTTTGAAGAAAAACAAGAAGAAAAACTTTGTGCAGCACAAATTTAAAGTGGGAAGAATATTTGAACGAAATTTCCTCTGACATGGTAATATGCTTTTTAAGAGTTTAAAAGTGAAATGGTAATATGTGTTAATTCATCCGTGATGAGGCATAACAAAAAAATGTGTTCTTTTAACGTAATTATGTGTTGTTATGATGCATTTTTGGTTGTGAAAATCGATTTTTGTTTGAGTAGCAAGAGAAGTCCAATTTGAAGGGTCAATTTAATGAATATTGGACAGTATGCCAGCTAGGGAAGCACTAGAATAAGCAAGAGAAACAGATATGTGGACCAGAACAAAACAACAACTCTTATGTATGCAGAACTGAAGCAACCACGATTATTGGGTTGGGCTAAAAAACAAACAACAAATGGTGCTTTTGATGGGCATAAAGAAAAAATCTGCGTTGTTGTCTGTGGAAATGTGTACGCATGCAGTTGCATTCCCGACCCACTGTCTCGGATCAGATCGTCGCATAAAACACCCTTCCTTTGCTGTTCTCTGTTTCTGCTTTCTCACGCCACTAAAATACACTTGTGTTTGTGTTTTAGGACTATGTTTGGTTTCAACTAGGTTAAGGAAAATGATCTTTTTATAACTAAATTTTTGATAACTTTTAGTTTTTTAACGTGAGGTGAGATCACATTTTTTAAGTGATTTTAAAATAAATAATGATATTTTAATATTTTTTTAATTTATTTTTAATTTATTACTCTAATTATTTTTAGATTATCATATCTTATTATGTAAAAAATTAAAATAAATAATTAAAGAATGATTAAAGTGAGGATTAAAAATAGATTAAAAAAATTGGTCAAATTATTATTATTTTTCTAAAATATAAAAAAATAAAAAAATGAAAAATGAAAAACTACTCAAAAAATATTACTACAAGTTATAAGAGAAAGTTGTTAGAATTTAACCGTTAAAAAATTATTTTCCTTACGTTAAATGCGGGTGTGATTTTTTTTTTTTTTATATTTGAATTCCACGTATATTACAAGATACATATGTTCATCTCTATTTTAGTGTGGAACAGAAAGCAAGAGAAGAGATCATTGTTATAAAAAAATAGTAATTTCTGAATGTGGAATTAAGTAAGTAAGTAGGGTAGTTACAAGTTGGAAAACTATTTTTGAGCTGAAGGTAAAAGTACTTTATCGACATTAAAATGTGTTGATACTGTAAATCTGGATAAAAGTAAGTTATAGATAATTTTCATAAAAATAATTAAGTCGTAGATTATTGAGGAAACATAATCATTAGAATTGTTAAAAAAAAAAAGATAGAAAATTGTGGTAAGAAGCTTAAAATAATAAAAATAAAGAAATGGAATAACTGATATTGGGCCTTACATGGATGCTATGCAAGTGTGTCCAGTGGACAGTTTTTTCCTGCACCTCCCTATGAAAAACTTCTCATTTTATCATCTGTGTAATCCAAAAATAAAAAATTACTTTTGAAAATCATTCTTTTATAAAAAAATAACGTTTGGATTGTATAATTAAAAAATAATATAAAAATTAAAATAGCTTTCGGACTGTGTGTTGTACAATCCAAAATTTACATAATTCAAAAGAAAAAAACAATAAAAATAATTATGAAAGCTCAGGAGAAAATGATGGAGGTACAGGAAGAAACTTCCGTCCAGTATCTGGTGAACATTATTGAGTACAAACGAAAGGGACAAAAAAAAGTGAATGCAGAAAACAATTTTGGAGAATCATAATTAAAAAAACTCATATATTACATGTAGGTAGCAACTAGAATTCCAAGTCCCAAATTTACAATAATGAATGTGAAGTTTGGTTGTGTGAATTTTAAAATCAATATCTTATACCACGTTTTGATATTATTTGTAATATTATAGTCTATTACTTAGAAAAAACAAAACGTACGAAAATATTTATTTTCGACTGTATAATTATAGATTCAATTCTTGCCCAATAATCATGTTTTTTTTTTGCTTGTACAAATAAAATGCTTTGATATCAATTCAACTTTTTTATATATTTATGATAACAATGTTTAAAAGGATAAAAAATTTAAAATCACGCATATTATCTAAAGTTTTATTAATGTTTTGAGTAAAAATGGATTAAAATAAATGGATGTTTACCACCCCCTAATATTAACAATCTTCGTACTTTATATATATATATACTTTGGATATGTTTCACTATTTTTAGAATATATTAAATTTAATTTGAATTTGATGTTATTGTTTTAACACGACAAAATTTAGGTATTTTTTTAAGGTTAAATATATTTATAGTTTCTAAACTTAGATACAAAATAAAATTCGTTTTTATTTAAATCTTTAATACATTTTGGTTCTCAAACATTAAAAATTTATAGATATAACTTTTAACCTGTCAACTTTATTTGTTTAGATATTAAACGGTGTTCTAGACTAACATTTGAGCTAGATCGTGTCAAACAATGTAAATAGTTCAAACGCCCCCCTGAAACGCTATTTGACACCTAAAAAAGGTTCAACATAATTGGTTGAAAAACTATATTTATTCATTTTTTAAATTTGGAGACTAAATTGTACCAAAGTTTGCGACAGAAAAAAAAAATTATAATTTTGTGTCAAAGTTTAGTAATTAAAAACATATTTAACTTTCTTTTTAATTTCTAGTACATAACTACCTTTGAGAAAAACAAACGGTAAAATTTATTAGATATTCATCCCAAAATCCCAAAATCTCCCACATGCCCACGATATAGTCCAACGCAATTGTGTAGTGATTTATGTTGTACAATTTACTTCAAGGCTACAAAAAAAAAAGAATTAAAAAGCTTTAGTTATATTAAATCGTAATTTATAAAATAAATTTTACTTAGGTAATTATAAAACTGCTAATTTGTCCTAGTATTCAGGATTTGATTTTAACCTACATGGACCACAAGGTCGAAGGTCCACAAAAAAAAAGAAAAAAAACTCCACATGGACAACATAGCAATAAAATTTGTGTTGACCAAGGTCAATCTGGATCAGGATCAACCCATGGGCCTATCTGTGTGCATCGGTCTCAAGTCAAGATAAATAGAGTTAGGCCAAGTCCGAGATAACTCGACTATATCCTTCGGGTCATATTGATTCGGTTTGACCTTTGGTCTAAGCTGACTCAAAACAACCTTCGATCAAGATCATTTTGACCTTAGCCGAAGCTGATTAGACTCAATCTTCAGTCTAGATCAACTTGTTAACACTATTAGTTGTATTCTTAGTCTTCTATCTTCAATCAAATTGATATGTTACGCTTTACTCAAGTGTTGGTGCCACTCTCTTTTATGCATTAAATTTTCATTATCTCTTAAAAGTTCAATTAGTTTGATATTTGAAAAGTTTTTCTTACATTTTTAAAATACTTTTCATCTTCTCACATCCTAATTATACATTTATTTTCTTTTATATGATTTCGTTGAATGATGTATCAAATTGTTTCTAAAACATACATTTAATTCTTTTTAACATTTTTTTTATTTTTTATTTTTATCATATAAAATATTATTTTGATGATTTTTATATAATTATTATTTTTTTCTAATTCATTATCATAAGTTTATTTTTATCATCACAATTATATAAATACATTTTATTTACTGTAATATAATAACTTAATGTGATCTTCGTGAATCTTATTTATCTTCGTTCAACATATATTAAACTTAAAAAAAATATCTAAATTAAATTTTAATTATTATTACTTAAAAAACATCTATATTAAATTTTAATTATTATTTGTTTATTCAGGGCGGATGTGTGTAATTAATTGGACATTGGAGTCATTGAATTTGATTCACCTAAGCATGTATCTTTCTCCTTTCACCACTTGTTGCCTCTCTCCGTGAATTCAGATTCGGTGTTCCTTTGCAGTTTCCACTGATTTGTCTTTCAAGTGTTCGGTAAAAGTTGTCAATGAAAAGGTCATTAAGGAAAGAGTTATTTTCCTATTAACTTTTAGATATTTTTGTGTTCACTTTTTGATCATTCTGTAGGTTGTCCAATGCTTGTTTCCTACATTTTGAAGAGTGTGTATTTATATCACACACAAAAACATTCTTCTCTACCTCAACAATACATAGCAACTGCCATATGCCTTCGGTTTTATTTGGTTTCATGAGGGTATCCGTTGTTAATTAATTGTTTCCTAATAAAATGGCAAATATGTATCTTTCACTTCATTTCTTCAAATAAAGCCACTTAATTATCATTTTTCTTCAAGACATGTAGGGTGTATGTTACTTCACTACCTAAAGCATTTCAATGTTCGCATATTTTTTCATTAAAGTCTGGAATTGTGGATCAAAATTTGTTGTTTCTAAGTTACTGGAACAACTAGTTTTCATCTTTATCTTTCTGTTTGATGAGTCCAAAATTTCTACTGGGTTTTTAAGTGTTGTTCTTTGCTGAGTATTAAAAATACAATATGTTGGTACTTTAAATATTTTTTTAATATATTTTAAAACATTAAAATTAGTGGTAATCAATATATTATAAAGACACAGTAGAAGAATAACAAAAAAAATTCTGCATAGAATCCAAATTCCTGTTTGATGATCGTTGGGGTCTAGGATTTAAATTTGAAGAGAAATAAATTCTCTCATAATTATCACCCCACTTATGTAATATTGATTTTTATTTTTGGATGATTTGAATTGAAGGTAATTGATTGCCTAATTTGCAATGGTCCACATTCCTTAGTGCAAGACAACTCTAAAATTTAGACATTACAATAAATATAATTCAACATTGTTCAAAGAATTTGATTTGATATTTCATGTTTACCATCAATGTTTTTTTGGAGAAGGATTCCTATTTTCTACTTTTCTCCCTTTTGTGTTCTGTTTTTCTCTTTTCAATGAAACTTTTCATTAAACAAGAAGCAAGTTATAATATTTAAGTTATTAAGGTATAACGAGATGACCTTTTATGACTAGCTAATAACTAAAGTAAATTTTTAATAGATATTTTCATTTAGACCGATTGATTTTAAATTAATAACTATTATATTAGTTTTACAAATAATTAAGTTAATGATTGTAATATTAGTTTTAAATTAATAACGTTACGGTTAAATGTATGTTTGGATCTATTGATTTTTACAAGGGCACTTAGAAATAAAATATGAACATCAAAAACGAAAATACGAAAAATGATAGATTTTTTAGATGAATAACTTTCCGCATTAAATAAAGTGATTTGCGAAGAAAGTGTATATAACTTCAGTAATGTGTATGTCCAAAATCAATTCATGATTTGAAAAACTTAAAATCAATTTCTAAAATCAGTTATAGATAAAAATTCACATCAAATATAAACAATTTTTTATAATTTTTCCATCAATCAAAATTACTTTCTAACGTTAGAGTCAATTTTTTCAAATCACTTTACTTAACGTGAAAAGTGTATATAGAACAAATTTCTTTAAAATAAGTATAAATGAACATATATTATCTTTATATATTTATTTATTAAGATTTGAGAATACTTTTTTATTAACTCTAATTACATATTTTAAGAAAGTATTTGTATCAAATTATTTTATAAAAATATATAAAAAAATTATTCTTCTACGTCAATCATATCTATTATAAGTTTCAATACACTTTCTATTTTTTTTAACAACTTCATTTCTATTTTCTTTTCCTTCCTTTTTGTTTTTTTTTTCATTCCTCTTAATTGAAACGAAGCCAAATTTCGGCACCAACCATCAACTACCAAGTTTTTTGTGTTTTATGTGAGGAAAGTGAAAAGACCGAGAAGAACAAAAGAAGGGAGAGATGTAGATAAGGGAAATTTCTAGTTTATAAATAGGATAACTATTGGGTTTTTACGTAATAAAATAAGTGAAATAATTGTTGTGTTTATATATATTTATATAGTATTTGAATTACACATATAATATATTTCACACCATTTTTATTCAAAAACTTTAATATTATAGATTTTTATTTTTATATATAATTTTTTACTTTACCTATTTTATCCTATTTAAAACTTTCACACACTTAATTCTAACAATAATTACCCAAAGTCACTTCCTTGACTAACCAAGGTTTCAAAGATTAACATGAGAATGCACCAACATTCATCCTTCTAATTGTTTAATTAAATATTACGTGGAAATCATATTAATTAATAATTTTATCAATAACAACAAATAATATAAGTAGATTTTTTGATAGAAAGAGCTAGAGGTGACACCTGGAGCAACATGTAAAAGCAATATTTATATTAAAAAAATTAGAGTTTAAGTACGAATATTTGCTGATAAGGATGAACTTTTTTCATTATTATAATCTGTTTATTATTCTATGTCTCGTTTTTTGTTGGGGAGGAAAGAAACAAAAGAAGCTAAAGGAAGGAACACAAACGAAAAATGAAAAATGGACTGGTAAAAGAAATAGATAACAAAAATGAATAAAAATAAAATAAAATAATTATTATCAAAATTTATTATTTTACTTTTTTGTTATTATAACAAATAAAAATAAAAAACTGTAAAAAAATATGAGAAGAACTCAACGCTTCCAAATGCAGGTTTAATGAAGCCTTCATTATTTAATATTATTCATTTGAAAAGAAATTATTACATAGAATGAATATCAAGAAAATTATGATATGTACTTGATTTTCTCATAAATATAATTTCGACCACATATAAAAAAAAACCCTTGAGATGAATCCTCTAGTTATATAACTAATATAAAAATATAAGTTTTGTTAGAAAACGTAAATGTAAAGATGAATGTTAAAATATGGGTGATAGCTAGGTACCTACCTATGGTTGACATCTCTAACAAGAGGCATTAAAAAAAGCTTCCTTGTGTCATTATTAGTTACTAAAAAAAGATTAAAAATAATTAAAAATCTCTCTTCCCTCATTAGCAAGGGTTATTAATATATATACCCTCCAGCTAAGACACTGAGAGCACAACACAACAATGATAAACTGAAAACTTCATCATCTATTGCTTCCACCCTTATTTTATTTCTTTCATTCCCATCACTTTTTTGTTTGTGGGGTTTTGAACAACCTATATCTTTCTCTCGCTTACCTGTTATAATTATGCTATAGCTCTTTTGTTTTCATTTAACATGATGAAGCTCAAAACAACGAACTTCACATATTTAATACACGAAATAAAATAGAAATAAATAATTAAACGATAAATGAGAAAAAAAAGATCTTTTTTTTTTTGAATAAAAGGAAATGAGTTTGGGAGAACAGACATGTCTGAAAACCTGGGAGAACAGCTGGACCTGGTTTTGCTCTTGCCAACGATTAAGAACATTAGCCCATATTTGCATGTGATTGCCTTACCGTAGAGCCGAACTTTTCCTTTTTTTTATGTATAAAAAAATTGGTACTTCATTATTTTAAACAAAAAAAATGTTTGTAATAAAAACTCTAATCATTAATATTAAGATTTGTATTAGTAAACTAATAAAACGTAGATGATGATGGGCCATGCATGAGAGCTTCACTTGGTGAGTCTCTCACTCACTCACTCAGCAATGGTCACGACAGCCAGATACCTGGGCCCCACTGCCATGTGCGTTCCTCCTTCTTCTCCGTTCTCTTCTCATTTCAACTCCCAAACCCAAACTCAACAAACAAAACACTTTCTTTTCTAATTTCTATGCTTTCCCTCACATCACATCACATTACCTTCTCCCAAACCGCTCTCAAACCAGAACCACAACAGCATGGTGAACAGTACCGCCACCACCACCACCACCACCTACTTTCCAAATCTTCTACCTTTCTTCATTTTCTTAACCATGATGACCCTTTTCGTGAACTCCCAGGACGATGTTTCAGTAATGCTGGCTCTCAAGAACAGCCTCAACCCGCCGGGGTGGACCGGCCCGGACCCATGCATGTGGGACCACGTCAGGTGCTCTGAGGATAAACGGGTTACCCGGATCCAAATCGGGCGCCTCAATCTCCAGGGCACTCTCCCTGCAACTCTTCAGAACTTGACCCGGTTGGAACAGTTGGAGCTGCAATACAACAACATCTCGGGTCCCATTCCCTCGCTTAACGGCTTGACCAACCTCCGTGTGTTTATTGCCAGCAATAACCGTTTCTCCGCCGTCCCCGCCGACTTCTTCTCCGGCATGTCGCAGCTCCAGGCGGTGGAGATCGACAACAACCCCTTTGAGCCCTGGGAGATCCCTCTGACTCTCCGAAACGCTTCTGAGCTTCAGAACTTCTCTGCCAACTCTGCCAATGTCAGAGGCACTTTGCCGGATTTCTTCAGCTCCGACGTGTTTCCTGGTTTGACCGTTTTGCACCTGGCCATCAATAACCTCGAGGGGTCGTTGCCTTTGAGCTTTTCTGGCTCTCAGATTCAGTCTTTGTGGTTGAATGGGCAGAAGAGCGTTAACAGGCTCGGTGGCAGTGTTGCTGTTTTGCAGAACATGACTTTCTTGACCGAGGTTTGGTTGCATTCCAATGCTTTTACGGGTCCCTTGCCTGATTTGTCCGGGTTGAAGAGTTTGAAGGTTTTGGGTTTGAGGGATAACAGGTTTACTGGTCCTGTTCCGCCTTCGTTGGTGGGTCTCAAGACTCTTGAAGTTGTGAACTTGACTAATAACTTGTTTCAGGGTCCTATGCCGGTGTTTGGCAATGGAGTTGAGGTGGATAACGATAAGGATTCCAACAGTTTTTGTTTGTCAGGACCTGGTGATTGTGATTCCAGGGTGCAGGTTCTTCTTTCTGTTGTTGGCCTTATGGGGTATCCTCAAAGGTTTGCCGAGAGTTGGAAGGGGAATGATCCTTGTGCTGATTGGATTGGGATTTCTTGTGGAGATGCGAATATAACTGTTGTTAATTTTCAGAAGATGCAACTTAGTGGTGAGATATCCCCGGACTTTTCAAAGATTAAATCTTTGCAAAGAATAGTACTTGCGGATAACAATCTCACTGGTTCAATTCCAGTAGAGCTTACTACTTTGCCTCGGCTTAGTCAATTGAATGTTGCGAACAATCAGCTTTATGGGAAGGTGCCGAGTTTTAGGAGTAATGTAGTTGTGAGTACTAATGGTAATGTTGATATAGGGAAGGATAAGAGTAGCCAGTCCCCTCCGGGTTCAGTGTCTCCAACGGCTCCCAATTCAAAGGGAGAAAACGGTGGGGGTTCTGGAAATGGTGGCAAAAAGTCTTCCCATGTGGGAGTGATCGTGTTTTCGGTGATTGGGGCGCTTTTTGTGGTTTCTATGATTGGTTTCCTGGTTTTCTGCCTGTTTAGGATGAAGCAAAAGAAGTTGAGCAGGGTCCAGAGCCCAAATGCTCTAGTTGTTCATCCTAGGCATTCTGGGTCGGATAATGAGAGTGTGAAGATAACAGTTGCAGGTTCAAGTGTCAGTGTTGGTGGTGCTAGTGAAACGCGAACCATACCTGGCAGTGAGACAGGAGATATCCAAATGGTTGAAGCCGGAAACATGGTCATTTCCATACAAGTTCTGAGGAATGTCACGGACAACTTCAGTGAGAAGAACATATTGGGACAAGGAGGTTTTGGAACGGTTTACAGAGGTGAACTCCATGATGGTACAAGAATTGCAGTGAAAAGAATGGAGTGTGGGGCAATAACAGGGAAGGGTGCAGCAGAATTCAAGTCTGAAATTGCTGTTTTGACAAAGGTTCGCCACCGGCATCTTGTGGCTCTTCTAGGTTACTGTTTGGACGGGAATGAGAAGCTGCTTGTGTACGAGTACATGCATCAAGGAACATTGAGTAGGCATCTTTTCAACTGGCCAGAGGAAGGATTGGAACCACTGGAGTGGAATAGAAGATTGACAATTGCCTTAGATGTGGCAAGGGGTGTCGAGTACCTCCATGGCTTGGCCCATCAAAGCTTCATTCACAGGGACTTGAAACCTTCAAACATTCTCCTTGGAGATGATATGAGGGCAAAGGTTGCAGATTTTGGTCTTGTGCGTCTTGCTCCGGAAGGAAAAGCATCTATAGAAACAAGAATTGCAGGAACTTTTGGATATTTGGCACCCGAGTATGCAGGTATCTCTTAATTTTATAACTTCCCTTCACCACACCATGTCTTTGTGAGCAATGCCGTATGTAGTTAGTTTCCTCAAATAAACAGTAGGAATAGTGTAGGCAATAAATATATATCAAGTCAATGACCAAGTATCCTGTTATGGTATTCCTGGGAATAGTAAAACTAGTTTGATTAATTAGCATATTTATTTCCTGATAGGATCCATGATGCTTTAAGACTACTGGTGTCATTTCATTGCTTCTTAGGAAGCTAATATGACATTCTTCTTGTCTCCACTGTCTAACCAACTCTATCCCAATATTTGGTTAATTTACTGATGAAGAGATAGAAGGAAGAGTTATTTTCTACCAACTTACTAGGAAGTTAGTTGAAGTAACACCATTCAATCATTACAACAATTCACTGAAGTAAATACTCTCTACTCAAGATTCTTGAGTCTTGAGCAAGAATGAAGCCTCTACATCCATGTTGTTCATGTTCAATGCATAAAAATGGACATGACTATTTTCCTTCTAAGGCATTAGTTTTTAAATGTGCATTTAAAATGTAAATTTCCCCTTGGATTTATCTTGTCTTTAGAAGATATGGTTTATTTGGATCAGTTGGATGTTTGCTATGCCTTCTTGGTGGTATAAAAGTTGAGATTTCTTGTGTGTAATCTTTGTCTATGTTCATTGATGTTTAGCCATGCTTCTCTAACACCGCCATGCAAATGGCTATCTGATCGCAGTGACCGGGCGTGTGACAACTAAAGTTGACGTGTTCAGCTTTGGGGTAATATTGATGGAGCTGATAACAGGAAGAAAAGCACTTGATGAGACACAACCCGAGGATAGCATGCACCTTGTAACATGGTTCCGCAGAATGTCCATAAACAAGGATTCATTCCGCAAGGCCATTGATTCCACCATCGATCTCAACGAGGAAACTCTGGCCAGTATTCACACCGTAGCAGAGTTAGCTGGCCACTGCTGTGCCAGGGAGCCATATCAAAGGCCTGACATGGGTCATACTGTTAACGTGCTTTCTTCTCTCGTTGAACTATGGAAACCCTCTGATCAGAATTCAGAAGATATATATGGCATTGACCTTGACATGTCCTTGCCACAAGCACTCAAGAAGTGGCAGGCTTATGAAGGTAGAAGTCAAATGGAGTCCTCTGCTTCATCTTCGCTTCTACCAAGCTTGGATAACACACAGACAAGTATACCTACTCGCCCATATGGATTTGCAGATTCTTTCACATCAGCAGATGGTAGGTGATCATGCTCGGTTGTAAATATTTGTTTTAGTGTGTTTGTTTATTCTCTCCAGTTCTTGCTTTTCTTTGTGAACTTGTTTATCTTTTTTCATGGTGTACTTCTCCTCCATGATTAATTTTACACCATCTTAGCCCTTTTTAAGAACTTCTGCTGACAAACTTGGAAGAGATTCTGAGCCGATAATGTACTTTTCATCATCTCACACATTTTCATGTTTTTCCCCTTCTGAGATGTGTAAATCAGATATTACTGTTGAACTTGTTGATTAACTTACACTTTTTGAACCAATTTAGTAGTATATATATTGAGTGCATGTAGATAAATTGACACATGAGGATGAAGAGAACAAATGGCAGCGTTTTGAAAATGCACAACTTGAGTTTGTTTCATTTTATGAGAGGTGATTTCAAAACTCAGTGGCTATACATGGCATATGGTTGCTGTCATATCAGTGTTGGAGGGAATCTGGCGTTTATGAAGCAGTTTTGGATGAGCATGAATTTGTGAAATGGACAAAATAGACAGGTGAGGAAGTAGTTAAAAAGAGAGAATCAAATATTATTTGCTGCATGTTGCTGTTTGGCCTGGTTGTGAAAGGTGACAGTGTGGCAAAAGGCGAGTGCAAGTTAAGCCAAAAGATAAAAGCTGTGCTGTCAAACTTTCCAACTGGCTTCCACAACCCACTTTATTGTTTCTTATATGTTAAGCTTCAACATTGGAAATAAGGAAAGCAGAACCTAAATGAATGGCCCTTTTGGCCTTTTAAGTTAACAATTTTCTATGAATATTATAACTTTATAGAGATGGGTTAATTAGTTGACACTATTTAAGGAAATTGTGTGATTTTTCAAACAATATGTAAGGAAGTTCGAATCATTTAACTTTTATACTCTAAAATTCCAATGAGTTATATTATATTTTATGTTGAAGAAAATTAATACTCTTCATAATTTTCTACGTGCCATGTAATTTTCTTACATACTTTTATTTATCGTTCTATTTCCTTTTTTAGTTTCTATCCAATCAATTAAAGTATATACCTTTTAAAAAAAAAAACTATATTCTATCGTACTTATACTTCATTAAGTAGTTAAATATTTAATTTTATTTCTACTTGTATATTTCTTTCTCAATCTTTTGTTTTTATTTTCATTCCTTCTATTTATTTCTTTGAAAACAAATACACCAAACCCTTCCAATTATTGCAACTAATAAGAGATACAGTGTCATCAAACCAGATGACCAACAAAGATACACCAACTGAAAAAACTGAATGATGATAGTACTTTGTATATGTAGAGATCTGCAGAGGATTTAATATTACTGATTGAAACAACAGTTTAACTGTTTAACTATTCTGGATTTATACCGTACCAAAGTTATATGTTTTTGTTTTGTTTTAACTTTTGGGTTTTCAGCTTTATTACCATTATGACTAGTGTCCAATAAATAATGACGATTTTCCCTTTTTTCTTTTTTACCCTCAATCATTCAATCTCAATTAATTTGAGGAGTCAAACTCAGTGTTGGATTATGAAGGGATATAACTTTTTTTGATACTCACCTCTTGCACTCGTGATATATGAATCTAAAACTTTACTAAAAGAATAATTAATTTTCTCATCATTTAGATAAATCATATTAGTAAACAATCACCAGTTTTAATTGCAGTTTACAGTAAAAAAGTTATTGTCTCTTAACTATTCTTATAATTAATTATGATTATATTAATTTTTAAACGAATGAGTTTGCTAAAAGGTATTTTTAAGACATTAATTTTTTTAATGTAATCTGTTTTTGTATAAGAAAAATAATGCATATATATAACTGAAAAAATATTAAAAAAAATCAAACTACAATTTCATATTCATAAAATAAAATAATATTTGAAAATACGAAAACTTAAATAATATATTCTAAAATTTTTCAACAAAAGTGATCAGATTAAAAGAAAATGCAAAATGCAGAAGGTTGACAGTATTTTGTATTAGTGATTTAATTTCTGCGATAGTGATAGCTTGAAACCATTAGCATGTGCATGTGATCTTTTCAGAAGATGATATACATACACACACACACACATATATATATATATATATATATATATATATATATATATATATATATATATATATATATATTTGAGTGAGTGTTGAATGAATTTTAGTATAAAAGTTGATGATAATCCTCTGAGTTTGAAATACGGAAGAGAAGAAAGTGTCAAAATGACAGCACATATTCCAGCAGTATCGAAAGCACCATGTTATGAAAACAAATATTATGCATAGCTGTAGAAAGACGAAAGAGATGAAGTTTTGGTTTTATTTAGAGGTTCAACTACAACTGTCCTCAGTATTCCACAATTCTCACTGATTTTTTGGTAGTGTATGCATACTCATGGATATATTGGATATATTTTGAGACTTATTTCATGACATTTAAATCCAACGAATAAATAAATAAAACAAAGGAATGAAAGATTTAACCTATTTAGTATGCATAATGGAAAATTCATGGTCACAAGACGGACAAACTTATGTAAATTAATTTTATTTCTAATTGATATTTTTTTTTTGTAATAAACTCTTATAATATATTAGAAAGTTCTTAAAAAATAGGTTTATAAGGTGATAATTATCCTCGCTTATATATACTGTAAATTTGATTTTATTTATTGCAGGATTTTCATTAAGATGCTAAATATTATTTAGGATGGGATGATTATTTCATATAAAATAAATTATTTTATTTTATTAAAAACTACTTATAAAGAAATTAAAAGTATTTATTTTGTTTTTATGCATATCTTTAATAGAAATTATTGTTTTTAATTACTTAATATCAAATTTAAAGGCTGTAATGAACAGAAGTTGAAAACGACATAAAAATATATGCAGAATATTTGAACGAACAAATTGACATCGAACAAATCACGGCAGCATCCAGTGACAACTAAAATTATTTGTATGTGTTTTCTCGATTTCGTATGAGAATAAGCATTTCTCATTATTTCGTATGATATTTACGCCAATAAATTATTATATCTTAATTCACAGACCATTTCTTTATATTTAATTTAAAATTTAATCTTGTTCACTACAAAAAATATTCATATTTTCTATCAATTTTGTTTTGATTTTTTTTAGGAAATACTTATAAATTTTTTTACGAAAAAAAAATTTGCAGGAAATTGCTGCCAATGTTTTTGGAAAATATTTTGTATAAAACACTTTTCGCAACAAATTTTGTAGAAAATACTTACGAATTTTATAATTTTGTAAGAAATAATTACTCACGAAGGAATTACTTGCCAATTAAAATTGTTAGAAAAAATAGCAAGAAAAAACTTTTTCTTGCAAATACTTTTAACAAATTTGCAAGAAAATTCTCATATAATATTAGAATTTGTAGTAGTGGTTGTTAAGAATAGAGTTCACTAATTCAAGTTTATCCAATTCCATAAATTTTCAGAAAAATTAAAAGAGAAAAATAATTTTCCTTAGAAGAAGAAAGACAACTGGTCTATACATTAATTCATATATATTTTATTTTGGAATTAACTAAATTTAAACTCAGATTTTATTTATGGAAATTATCAATAGTTTACTTGATTTTTTTCCCCTCAATTTTTTAAGCTCTAATTTCTTTAAAGTATAAGAAATATTAAGGTAATATAAATTTTGAGCCAAGTTACAAGTGAGCAGTTGATTTTGTGTTCGCTTGATAAGTTTTCATCTGAAAATAATTGAAAAATTAATTGTAAGGTTTTGATTTGGTAAATTAGAAGCTTGAGAAATTATTTGGAAGAAAAGGTATCTTTATTGATATTATGTTAATCTTCTCGAAAGATCCATCGTACTCAAACAATATATAACACAAGTTATTCATTTGAATATAGCAATTAATCTTAAACTTAAACTGTTAAGTTTGAGAGAAAATTGTAAGAATAAGGTAGAAAGACGAAAGGTTTAATTAGTCGGATGATACACTCTCGGTTAGATGTGTCAGCTTGGTATCATTTATAAAACTAACTGTTTCAATCAAGTTTTAACTTTTGAAAAAATGTCTTAATCATATCTCTTCCAGACAAAAGTTATTAAAGTCGTTAACTTAATTTATGACTTTTATCACTAAATTTTAATATAAATATCATTACTTAATTTATAAGTCATTTTAAATATCAATATCATTAATGTGTTAATAATTTTTTGTTGAAAATAACTTAATTGAAGCATCTTTTTAAAAGTTAGGATTTAATTGATATCTTTTTAAAAATGGGTACCAAACTGACACATAAAAATAAGAGTGGATACAATTCGACTAACCAAATCTAGATAAAAACATGGTAGGAGTGTGAATGTAATTTTTGTAGGTTTTAAGAATTGAGACAATGTTGTCTTACATGGGACAAAGGGAGTTTGGTGGAAGTCAAAGTTGAATCCAACTATACCCTTCTCTGTACGTAGTTGGGGCAGCAACCATATATATCATATATGTATTATCTATCATATCTAGCATGTGCCCCCAACCAGACCCACATATATGCCAACTCCACTTTATTTTTATCAAACAATCTACGTCAACATACTATTTTACACTATATGTATCATCCACTCTCATCGTATATTACGTATGTATTTTGTATATGAATAATGCTTTAAAACAACTTTATAACCAATTACATGGATAGTATCGCCAGAGAAGAAAGAGGAACAACAATATTGGTTATCCATAGGACAACGTCATAGGTTAATTAATAAAAATAAAACCGGTTACATCGTTTCTAAATCTATATCTTTTATTATCTTTTTTTACGTCAAATATATAAGAGAACTTAGACCACTAACCCATACCTTTTTTCAAGATAAATAAATTAATAACTTTCTCTTCTTTTATCTTTATTTACATAGTTCAGAATTAAGTGAGTTTTAAGTTTTAAATATTATTTTAAAATTTTAAGTCAGAAATAATTTCAATTATTTATGTCAATTAAGTTCATATGTCAGTATTGTTGAATCGTTCCATTGCGAAGACCTATCATATTAAACTTGTGTAATTAAAACATGCTTGAGAAAGTTTTTTTTTTAATTTATATTTTTTATTAAATTGTTTATTCAATGAATTGGGTAGGTTGGTGGCAAGAATTAAAATATTATAATATTTTTTATAGTTAATGATTAAATTTTTATAGTTTTCGTTTTACTTTTTTTTCATATATATATATAATTTTTATTTGTATTTAAATAAAACTAATAATCTTAACCTTACTTTTTGACAGATTTATTCGAATCGATTATAATTATAAAAAATGATTTCACTTTCAATGTAGACAATTGATTGTACGCGTTATTAATAACGTTTATAATCTTGGTTATTTCATAGAGTAGTTTTTATCATCCTTCTCACACGTTTTACAGAACAAAATATCAAATCGCATAACCAATAAGCACACAACACGTGTAATAAAGAAACAAAAGGAAGCATGTTCTTCCGCGTTACATTGGCATGGGAAGAACAGTAGTAAGTGGCAGTACCCACCTGGTTTGAGTTGAATGAAAAGAATTTGGGAAAAGTGGCAAACACCGACCCATGTTTCCGTAAGCGGCGGGGACAACTTTCAATCAAACACGCACACGCACACGCACACGCAGGCACTCGTAGACTCACCCTACGCCATCGCCACAAATTATCAAAGCAAAAACGCAAAGTTACAACCACAAAAAGCCAAAAAGAACAACGTTTAAAAAAGTGCATGCAACTGCAATTGCAAATGCGAAAAATGAAAGGAATGCAAGTCAGCACACCGACCTTGCTGACTCAGTCCCAGTCAACTCCTTCCCACGCCGTTCAAACTTCATCTTCAACCTCAACCAACTACTCCTCTACTACTTTATTTCCTCAGTTTAATCAATTAACTAAATAACATGTTTCAACATCTTCGAGCCCCGAGTGAGAGTGTGTTCAAACTTTCAACGTTCAACGTTCAAATTATAATCCCTATAAGTCCTAACTCACACGCGCACAGAATAAACAAATAAAAATCACCCCTTTTTTTTATTTTTTTTTTTTTCTTTCCTTTATTTGACGCATTCTTGCTGAACTATTCATCTCTCACGGTCTCACCACGCTAGCTTTGACCCGTCACTATATATACCCAAACCTCACACCTTTCTTTTCCCCATCACATTCACACATATACAACGCAACCCTTCTAATTAGATCTGCCCAATAAACATACATACAAAAAAATCGTAAATTTTTACCGTTGAAGAAAAATGGTGTTGTCGTGGACCAGAGGGAGAGTGTTCCGGCGTGCTCGGAAGGGGAAAGAGTTGAGTTCCGGTAGCGATTTGGAGATAGAGATTGCGATCCCCACCCACTTCCGCTGCCCGGTAACCCTGGACATGATGAAAGACCCCGTCACGGTGTCCACCGGGATAACCTACGACAGAGACAGCATCGAGAAGTGGATCGAGTCTGGGAACCGCACGTGCCCGGTTACGAAGACGGAGTTGAACAGCTTCGAGATGATCCCGAACCACTCCATTCGGAGGATGATTCAGGATTGGTGCGTGGAGCACCGCTCCTACGGGATCGAACGGATCCCCACTCCTCGGATCCCGGTGACTCCGTACGAGGTTGCTGACACGTGTACGAGGATCCTGTCGGCGGCGCAGAACGGGGACGAGAACAGGTGTGTGGAGTTGGTGAGGAAGATTAAGGCGTGGGGGAAGGAGAGTGAGAGGAACAAGAGGTGCATAGTGGTCAACGGTGCTGCTCTAGCACTGGCTAATGCGTTCAACATATTCTCACGTGGGTTGGTCGAGAAGAACGTGGTTGTGTTGGATGAGATTCTGGGGGCGTTGACGTGGATGCGTCCTCTTTCCGAAGATGGTAGAACCGTGTTGGGGTCAGTGAGTTCTATTTCTTGCATGGTTTGGTTCATGAATGGTAAACAATTGGCGACAAGGCAGAACGCTGCTTTGTTGCTGAAGGAAATGCGTGTTGAGGCGTTGGTGAAGTGTGAAGGGGTTTTCGAAGCTCTGGTTAACATGGTTAAGGAGCCCGTTGGGAGTAGTTCCTTGAAGGCATGTTTGTCAACGATTTTTAAGTTGGTTAATTCATCAGTGAGTTATAGAGGAAGAACCTGCGAGAGATTGGTGGAGTTGGGTTTGGTTTCGGTGTTGTTGGAGGTTCTTGTTGATGCGGAGAAAGGGGTGTGTGAGAAGGCTTTGGGGGTGTTGGATTGTGTTTGTGATTGTAAACAAGGGTTGCACATGGCTAAAAGCAATGCTTTGACTTTGCCTGTGGTGATTAAGAAGCTTTTGAGGGTGTCTGAGTTGAGTTCGAGCTTTGGTGTTTCGGTTCTTTGGAAGGTTTGTGACAAGACAGAAGAAGGGATGCTGGTGGAGGCTCTTCAAATGGGGGTGTTTCATAAACTCCTTGTTTTGTTGCAAGTGGGTTGTGCTGAGGGCACCAAAGAGAAAGCTACGGAGTTGTTGAAATGGTTGAATGGTTGCAGGAGCAAAGCTGAGTGTGTGGACTCCTCCTTGGATTTCAAGCACTTGAAGAAACCCTTCTGATTCAACCACCACTTTCCAATTCCCTTTTGTATAGGCCTTATTGTAGAAACAGGATATTATACTCTTGTACAAACACACACACACACACTCTCATACGGAAGATACAAATTGTATCTCTAACACTCAATTCAAGTTTTGAAATTCATTTTTTAGGCAAGTTTTAGATTTTACACATACGGAGATGCTGAAAGCTTCTTGTAATAATTCACAGATTTAGAGCTACAATAAAAGAACATGTTTCGGTTTATATATGCAACCTGACAAACGTTGATAGTTGATCAAGGATTTCTTAAGCATCGTCTATGAATTTACAATATATCGATTAATCTGGGATATTTGATCCATAGGCTATTCAATCCAAATGGAAGCAGGTTTACGAAGAAGCTACTATTAAGAGAATATATATTCAAATTTTAAGCTACACGGAGGTATCTGTCCTCCTGCATGGAAATATTAAGAACTTGGTTGTGATCGTGGCGCTCGAAATCGTATCCATTTATCAGAAAAATCAACATTTAATTTTCAACGTACTGGTTTAAAAAACTGCATCAAGGTGTCCTTATCTTCGTATAACTTTACACTGTTATTATTTACCCATATTTTATTAGGTTAAGCCATTATTCGATAGTTTTCAATTATATTATTTTCCAGAAGTGGTATCACTATAATATAAAAATGTCTCTTGTTATGAACCATTTTTAGTTAAAAAAGTTTTTAATCGTTATAACAACATATATTTAGATACGAATTTATAAATTAAAAAATTATTAGTTATCAAGGTAGTCACTGTTAAAACAAAAAAATTATAATTGATCTTTAAATTAATTTCTAAGATTTAGTTACCAAAATTTTTGTTACTAAAAAAATTAATTTTTAATTAATTAGTGACAAATTCAGTGATCAATTATAATTTTTAATTTGTAATAGTGATTAATTTAATAATCAATTATAATTTTTAATTTATAAATATTAACTATTTTAGTAATCAATAAATTTTTATTTTATATATTGGTATCTAAATTGGTTATTATAGTAACTAATAATTTTTAATCACTAAAATTGATTGTTAATGAAAATTTTTCTAATAATATATCTACCAACTTCGTATGCAGAAACATCCCTATATAAAAAGGTGCATGCATGTAATTATGGATTGCATGGTAGAGGAAACTTCTAATTAGCTCTTAAAATATCATCAAACAATTATGAAAAGATGCACCATCTAGTTAATAGAACTCGATGATGAAACTTATTACCCAAGACTTTGCGTACATGAAGTACTTTTGCACATACTCACACAAAAGATTAACATTTAATCCAAATAATAAATTTATGAGTTTTTATATATATTATTAACTTTCACATTTTTATCTATTTTCAAACTTTGATTCACACTTAAATTTTCAACCATGAATATCTTAAAAACTCATTAGAGGCCAAGTTTCATAATCTCCTTTATTAATTACCAACAAAGAAAAATCTTTGTGTACATATTACATGAAATGAGAGTTAAAAGCATGAGGAAGAACCAGAAGATACCAACTAAGTAGAACCTATGCTCATGAGAAAAACTTTAAAGAAATCGACTAGAATTCTATAGCCATGGCAAAGTTTTACACTTTCCATGACTCTCCACAACTATTGAAAATGTTGAGTGCCGATGTCATTGTCTCGGAAATATTTATGACTACTTTTGGGGGAAAAAATAAATAGTTATAGTTCAACAAAATATAACAACCGAATTGTTGATCCTGTGCAGCCTATGATAATCACCATGAAGTAAAAGTCCTAGTCTTCCAAGAAGAATACTCTAGCTGAGAGGACTAGTGTATATGTCACACGAAATGAAAGAATTACACCGATCGGTCTTGGTAGCCTCATGCCAGATAATTTTAGTTTCTAAGACCGATCAATTGTGAAAAAAGATAAATCTAGTAATTAAGTATGGGATAATCATGATAAACAAGATTAAAAGGTTAATAGGTCATTGTTATGTTGTTATTAAGGTAAAAAGACTCATTAAAAGACCTATAAATATGATGTGTAAATAAGACGTTTATTATTGTGAAATCTACTACATGTATTGAAATCTGTTTATACCGAATATACTGACTTAAACGTCAAAATGCCTTTGACAAATAGCCTATCAGTTAGACACCGGATAACAAGAAAGAGATTCTTGAAAAAGAAGAATAAGCATTGACAAGAGCAACTCACCGCACATAACAATTATTTGTATATTCTTAGTCCTACGTATAAGAACACTATAAAAGTATATTCACGATCCAACTACAAGAAAAAAAATTCAGGGATATATAATATTCACATATTAAAACCAATCTCAAACCCACTTTTATGTATCAGATATTTGTTTGGCCCAAAAACCAAATATCAGAAAGAAAGCTCATTGTCACACACAGTCCACAAATATTAGTGTTCGACTTTGATCGATTCAAATATTTGAGGCTTAGATCCAACCAAATTTTATTGACGATCAATCCTACACATGATAGTGATGCACTAGCATGCGTTAATCACGCAAACAATTCACCAACAACTTTAGACTTTTAGGTTAAAGGTAACATAATTTAAATTTTGAAGGACCAAAATTAAGTAATTTTGTTTTGCAAGAATGAGTATCGAATTTCAACTATTTTAGAAGATAGAAAAACTGTTTTACATATTTTTTCTGTACGCCTCTATGACATCGTGCTCGGTTTCGGATTTTTGTTATGATTCACCCAAAATGGTGGACCTAATGGCCAAGAAAGAACACTAATATGAACCATAGATTAAAGATGAGAAGGAAGTAAGAGTTCTGTGAGTTACTTTCATTTTCGAGGGTGAAATTCTACTTGTTAAATTTGAATTGTTGGTTGAAATTGTCAAATGGGTAATTGCTGGAAATCTCTTCTCTATTTGATTTATTGGTGCTGAAATGTTATTCTGGGTGTCATGGGGATTACGGTTTGAATCTGAAATTGATCATTGTTGTTCGATAGTTGAATCTTGCCAATATATGATCGTGCCCTTTTGTAATTTATTCTTGTCCGTGGAACCTGAGTAACGGGGGAAAATTATTAAGTTTTGTGGGGTGCAAGAAGTCAAACCCCAATTGAATTTTCTTCGCTTTGAATGTACTGGGCCTGATTGATTAGGCTGAATGGATATTTCTTCCTGCACGCCCATTGATGCTTGTTTCCACTGAAAAAGAATGGTGACTCACAGTTTACTTATATTTACATTGCGAACAAACAACACAACAGAACGGAACACGCAAATCCCACACCCGCAATGGTTGTAAGAGAAAATGAAGCCCATACACGACGAATATGAGAGTTGCGTATGCTCCTCACACAGAGTTAACAAAATTTAATACGAATTTTACATTCAGGATTAGACTTTTACCATTCTGTATTTCGAGATGTATTTGGAATTTGGAAATATATTTTAGATTGTATAATTCAAAATACGTGATTGATATTTAGATTTTACAATCTATAATACATTTTGTAGATTTAGAAGTATATTTCGAATTGTTTGATCCAAAATATATTTTAAAATTTGAAAATATAATTCAGATTATACAATTTGATATACACGTTTATGTTCTAAATTATGTAATTCAGAATATATTCGAATACCCATATTTTGGAATGGTCAATTTAACATTTTGAATGGCAAGTGCTTAAAAGACCCCATCCCAACCCTAGACACCACACCCCACAGTGAAAATGGTGTAGTAAAGAAGGAGAGGAGCTGACTTTTTCATATTTTATTATAAATTTATCAAAGGTAAAATCGGTATATTACATCTATGGGAGTGCATGAACAAAAATAATGGGTGTAGGAAGAAATGGTCAAGCTGAATATAGGAAAATAATTGTAAAGAAGAATGCTTTTTCTCTGGGCCGTCCACTATCGGACCTAAATGTCTTTTTTCATTACAAACATTACAAAAAGAGAGAATTTCTTACCCAATATTATTCTTTTGCACTTTCATTCCGTAAATATGTAAGGAAAAATATTGTTTGACACCATTTAATTTGTATAAGGCTAAAATAATATTAATAAAAGTTAACTTTTACATTTTTAGAAGAAAGATAAAGTAAATAGTAGTGAGAGATAGTATTAAATGATAGTAAAAAAAAAGAATGATATCAAAATATCAATGTCAAATATGAAAATATTCATTAAAAAAGATAAAGGGCAGGCGGGCTGGTATGGGTATAAATTTTTTATTACATCCTATCCCTAATAGAACGGCTCAAAAAAGAATAAAATTAGAACAAAATATTAACTAAATATATTTTAGCAAAAATAAAAATTTTGTAAAAAAATATTATCAAATATTTAATCTTAAAAGAAAATATCATTATAAGAAAGTGTCTCATTAAAATTTAATTTTAATAACTAAAAGTTGTTAGTTACTATGGTAATCAATTTAGATATCAATTTACAAAATAAAAAAAATTATTAGTTACTAAAATAGACATTATTATGAATAAAAAATTATAATTGATTTCTAAAATATAGCAACCAGAGAAAATTGGTCACTAAACTTTAACTTTCCAAGACTTTTTGCTATCAACTATAATTTTTTATTCATAATAGTGACTATTTTACTAGCCAATAATTTTTTATTTTGTAAATTGGTATGTAAATTTGTTATTATAGTGCCTAACAACCTTTGATTACTAAGATTGATTGTTAATGAGATATTTTTTTTTGTAGTGTACATTTTTTTTTAATATCAAATATAACAAAAATAAATTATAATTACATAAATATCAAATAATAATTAGATAAATATCAAATAAAGAAAAGTAAATAATGAAAAGTGTGTCATGGAAATAAGTCACAAAATTAAGAACAAACGAAAAGTAATATAAGTTTTTTAAATTACTTAATAAATTAAAAGTATTGTAGTAATTTAAAATGAGGATGGATATGACAACACACAAATGAAAATGAGAATGATGATGAGATAAAAATGTACATACTCGTCTTTATACCTAATTTGAAAAGATAATGTATTATTCATGTTCATATTCCTATTTAGTCAATACGAAACAGTAGGAAAATGTTCATTTATCATCCCTAATATCTACATTTTTTCTTATGATTTATGAAAAAAAAAAAAACTTATAGATTACACTATTTGAAAGTAATTTTTTATTATAAACAAACTTCAAAATTGCATAATTCGAAAGTCATTATGGTTTGTACAGTTCAAAATATTTTTTATTTCTAAATTGAATCATTCAGAAACTTTTGTTATTTTTGAATTATAATATTTATAAGTAAATTTTTCTTTTACATAAAGGAAAATTTCATATTATGCCATCTAAATTTTAGTTTTCCATTATAGATTTCACAATCCAAATGTGATTAATGAATTTTAAATTACCCAATCTACAAATTATCTTTTACATTAAAAATAAACTTATAAATTACATAGTCGAAAATATATATTTTTTCATTAAAAGATTTCCAAACTATATAATGTAAAGTGAAACATGTAAAGTAACATTTTCCCTTACTATAAATATAGGACATAATACATTAGTTTATATTCATCTTTTTAACCTATTACCTATTCTGAATCATAAAGTGTTATTTTGTCTTTCCAATGAATTCTCTACTAGCGAAACCATCATAAAGATTAGGTCAATCTATCCCTCCTTGTACATTATATAGTGTTTTTTTAAGCCTTTATTATTACATCTTCTATTGTTAGTGAACTTTGCTTGCAATAAAATATTGGTAAGCAAATTCATCGAAAAATATTGTTTCCATAATTGTAAAATTCGTAATTTTTGGAGGATTTGAGACTTGGGATAAAAATGTTTTCAACAATTTTCCTAAAGTCTTCTTTCTTTTTCAAATTTTTATTAAATATGTGACTAAATACCTTGAAGCCCACAATTATGGGAGCTGGGCGAGAAAAGTAGGTCACCCCATCCGTTTTCGACGTGCCGCGTAGAAGCAAAACTATGAGACAACCCTCATTGTCCCCCTAAAGATACACAAATCTTTCATTCCCAAATCTTAAAGTGTGAAGAGAGTCCCATACACAACATGTTCCTCTGCCACCAACACCCACATGTAAAAAAAATATTTTACTCTCAATTTTCTTTTAAATATTAGTGTCTCATTTTCAAAAGAAATACGCTTTCAGTATCAAATATTAAATTTCAAAGACTGAAATGTTTTCCCCAAACCATTTTTAATCTTTAAATAATAAGTTTGTATTGTTTAATAAGTTTTCTCTACTCGTTGACCAGATTCTGACCGTCGATGATACATCATCAACGCTTCCCACAGTTCCACGCGAAATGACGAATATACCCACGTGAAGAAATTCAAAGGCGCCAATGCTTTATAACCGAATTAGTTCGTTGAGTTAAAGCTTTCTTCTGCTCTCTTCTCTGGTTTGCACTCTGTTCCTCGCACCAAATCACGATGCGAGAGTGATCGTAATCGAAGCCCAAACCATTTCCTCATATTCATCATAGTTCGCAATGTCTTTCACTCTCATCGAAGCCTGCAAGAAGCGAAAACGGTGGCCAAAATTTTTCAGGTTTCACTCCTTCGGTGACCCTGGTATTCCAATTGTACCTTTGGGTACTTTCCGCGATAATGTTCGGGTTTTCCTTCAAGAAGCTGGAGAACCTGAAGATTATAGTGTCTCCGGGAACCCCCTATGGTGTACCCTTCTCATCCATGATAAGTCCAACGTAATGGCTCCTCTTTACACCGTCGAAGAGCACGTCTACCACTCTTCGCACCCCTTCTGTGATCACTGCCGCTGCGTAGGTTCGTTTCCGATTTCAATTTCTTGGGTTTCCTTTGGTTTCTGTTTCTTGAAATTGGGTTGGCTCAAATTCGGGCTTTTGAGCTCTTTTCTGAAATGGATGTGATTGCGTTCTGTTCGTGAAAAGAGTTTATTTTTTTACGTATTTTTTTATTTGTTCTCGTCGTGATTGAGTTATCTGTTTCGGTGCCGGTTTTGCTACTTGTGATGACGAGGGTTTTTTCCAGTTTTGGATTTTTCTATCGTAGGGTAGACTTAGCTCATGACTATTGAGGGGGATATATTAGTGATCAAGTTGGTTTGAGAAAATTTCATCTTTAACTTTTATCTTATATTTTGAATTACAAAAACCATACTTTAGCAATTTTAAAAGTGTGTAAAGCAATGCAGACTTCTGAAAACAGAGACAAAGTGAATAAAAATGACATTTTTTTTTCATTAGAAAAGAAAAGAGAAACATTTTTTCACGACTAGTTTTCCAAAAGTGATGATTCATTTATTGGTTGGAGGTTTGACGATTTCTGAGTGGGTTTTAGAAACCGAAATTGGCTGATACTGATGCTGATATTAACACCCTGTTTGGTTAATAATTGATAGGTTGGAGTGGCCATTTTGTATCAAAGAGAAGGTATCATTTTATAATCCCGATGGACAGTGGGTGGCATAAGCCCTTAGATGAAGATTCTATAGATAATCAGAGGCATCTGTTGCATGGGGTGATTCATTGCAATGGATATGGCCATTTGCTCTCTGTAAATGGCATTGAAGGAGGCTCCAAGGTTCTTAGTGGCAGAGAGATTATGGATCTATGGGATAGGGTATGCACCAACCTCCGAGTAAGGTAAAGAAAATCCCAACTCAACGTTCATCTTCATTCTCGTTGTGTTAAATTAACTTATTGAGCGTTCAAGGGTCGACATTTTTTATGATATCAGGAAAGTTGCAGTTGAAGATGTTTCGTGTAAGAGGTCTATGGACCTTCGCTTACTTCATGGAGTCGCCTATGGACACTCCTGGTTTGGCAGATGGGGTTATAGATTTTGCCGTGGAAGCTTTGGAGTGACAGAACCAAACTACAACGAAGCAATGACAACGCTGGGCTCCTTGGAGCTAGACATGATTGCAAAAGATTTGAGTAAGACAAAGTACAACAAAGAAATCAAACAAATGATTCGGTGCTATAGAGATATGAGTGAGACTCACATTATCTCACTCAGGGATCTCCTAAGGTTTATGCTTACTGTAAAGTCTTCCCGTTCTCCAGCGCCTAAGATAACAGTCTCCTATTCTGCCGCCGCTGATTCTACCTGTTCAGCATTAATGTCAAGAAATTCAACCAAACACACTCTTCCAACCAGATCAAATTCCATGAAGGAGAAATCTGTTAGGTATAAGAAGTTCAGCAATGCAGTGACTAACATGGATAGTAGGTGGCCGACAAGGAGGCTAGAGTTTGCAGCTCAAGTGATTGTGGACGCACTGAAAGAAAACAAGGCTGTTAAACCAGGCACAGGTGGGATGGCAAGGCAAGATGTGAGAGATGCAGCTAGGCTTCACATTGGTGACACAGGTTTACTTGATTATGTACTTAAATCACTGAACAATGTCATTGTTGGAAACTACGTTGTTCGTCGCATGGTGAATCCATCAACTAGAATTCTAGAGTACACTATTCACGATCTTGGCAAGGGGTACAAAGCCCCTGAACTGGAGACTGAGGGAATGGCTTATGTAGATCAACAAGTAGTAGAGTCATCTTGGGTGCCCGGTAACGATGTTTACTGCGATGTACTGTTTTTGTACAAGAATGTGCTATTGGGCTACCCTGATTCAGAAGTAGTGGACTTGGCCATTCAGACAATTCTAGACAGCAGATACTTTGTAAAGGAGTGGGGAGAGAGGGATGAAATAGAGGAGCAGTCATTGACATTCATTTGCCGGCTGCAACCAAATTTTGTGGACAAAAAGTATGAGTTGAAAGGTCTACCATGTGGTGAGGTTGTGGTGGTTCCGCTGCATGCAACGGTTGGAGACTTGAAGAGGGCTTCTGAGGCTGCTCTGAGGGACACTTACTGCATTGCAGAAAGGCTTATAGTGACAGACATTAAACAGCTTATGGGAGTGAGTGATGAGGAAGTGCTGTTTGGACTAATCCAGTCCGGTGTAGAACTTTGTGTGAGGGGAATTGCCATTGATTTGTGCACGAATTTGAAGTATCAGGGTGGATCTGATAACTGGAAGGTGAGATGCGAGTGCGGAGCTCAAGATGATGATGGGGAGAGAATGGTGGCTTGTGACATTTGTGAAGTGTGGCAGCATACTCGCTGCTGTGGCATTGATGATTCTGAGACAGTGCCACCACTTTTTGTCTGCACTGGTTGCTGTGATTCACTCGTACCCTCCAGGACCGAATCATCCTTTTGTGCAGATTCTCCTGATTCTTTTCTCATTTCAGCAGATCCTTCTCTTCTGCTAGAATATGAGTATGCGTGATTAAACACTGTTGTAACATCACTTGCTTAGAATTAGAGTATACCTTTTTTTTTTCTCTGTTCTCATTTCAATTGTTCATATATTTTGGTCTTATTTTTTTCACACCTCTTTTCGTTGATGAGGTATGTTAACGTCTCCCATCTGAGACGTTGGTTTTATGTAGGTGGTACCAAAGAATAGCTCCCTTTGTTTTTTTATTCCTTGGTGATTTTATACTTTCAAGTGAAGGAAAAAACAATGCGAAAGTTGAAGGAATCAACAATGAGGAAAAACTGTTGTATCATGGTTGCTCAAAATTAGTTTTTTTCACGTGGTGTTTTAATGTCCCTTTTGAAGTAACGTTTTATTTCCCCCCTTGGTGATCTGATACTTTCAATTCGGTGAAGGAAAGATAGTAAGTGGAAGGAATAGTACTTGTCTTAATTAGATTTGTTCATGTCTCAATTCGAGCTTTACCTACAAAACTCCACACAAATAGGGTTTTCGTTTGGTTTGGGTCAACAATTTGAGATATTATTATAGTATAAACTTCTTCATCAACTTTGTAAATGTTATAATTGAATTAATGACTGAAAAATAGCACCAGTAACATAAAAAAAAAGTTTGATTCATTGACATCATAAACTACCACAATAAAAAAGGTAAAGTTGAGCGCATTAATATCTAAATGTAATGACATGGTGATTGCTCCTCTAGTTTAGAGCTAAATTAAACCTTTTTGGTAATGAAATTTGGATGGAATTGAACTTATCGTAGAATGAATAACACGTGTCCATTCGTTAAACATTTAAATAAGATAAGAAAACAAGAAAAAAAAAATTATTAAGAAATCTTACAAAAAAAAAAAGTCACAATAGTAGGAAAAACTAATCTAGAGAGGAAAATATATGTTTATGCGCCCATATAGACTCTTTATAGCTAGCAAATAGATCTCATATATGTTGGCAATTGAAAATATTGTTTTAATTCAATACCAAAAACCCGTTAATAAAGTGCATTTAATAATAAATAATAATATTGTATGTCTTCATCAAAACGCAGATGATAATAGCTAGGAAAGTGTACAGCTACCTTTTTAAAAGTTTAATTAATCATCAAGAAGAGTTATATTTTCCTTTGAGTTTTTTCTTAAAAGTTTGAGCTTAACCTACAAAATCATCTATTCCAATACTCTTTATTTTTTAATACCTTCTTAATTTAATCTAGTTGAAAACATAGTTTTAGAGAAAACGAATCAACCATCTCTGATAGAGTCTTCTTTTTCGCTTTTACACATTTATCATTGCACAACAAAAAAATATCTAATCGTCATCGTATATTTCTGGGACAAAATGCTTCTGATATTCTCCACATGAACTAATTTTCTCAAATTGTGAAATTTGAACTCTTCATCCTTTAGACAGTTCAGATTATATTTCTTTAAAATGAAAGAAAGTAGTTTAACCAATCCTATCAAATAGACCTACTATATTGTCATATGCATGGTGTTAATAAATGCTAAAAGATTTCTTTCTGTTTCAACCACGAAATCCACAACAATAAAACATGATATATATATATAGTACTACATGACATGATAATATCAAAGTTCAATCCACAAAATACCAATTAATATCCATAATATTTTAAGAATTGAAACACAGTAATAATTAGTTCAAATGTCAGGGTCAATAAACTCCAAGATGCAATTTATTCGAATCTTCCATATCCAGATGAAGGGCATGTGACATACTTGAGAGTTTCAGAAGAAGGGAGCTCTATGGGGTGATCCCTTTCTTTTCCTCTTTTGTGGCTTTTGAGGTTCAGAAACAGTTTCCTCTTTCTTTTCCTGCTGAGGGGGAGGACGAGGAGTCTGGATGGAAATGAAGGGAGGAGTTGAATCATCAGGGTTATTTAAAACAGCTCTAACCTGCAAGTTTAGATGTAAACCAGTAAGAGACTAAAATTATATGAAGAACAATACATGGTTGTGATTGCCAAATTATTGTCATCACCTTGCAAGAAATGGAGCAATAGCGATATAAATCAGGTTCAGTCAATTTTCTTTTGCAAGTATTGCATGATGTCTCATTGTTTGCTGTTGAACCAGAATGTGGTAGAGGATTCAGTGAAATAACCAGTCGCTTGTTGCATTTGTAAGGCTGCAACCAGAAAGGAACCAAATCCACACATAGCTTATAACATTCATTTTGAATGTTATACATAAAATATTTAGCATGAATAAAAACGTATCATATTATGTATCATACCTGAATTTGTGAGGTGTCAATATACTTTTCCATAGTTGCAAGAGAGACAACATCCTTGTAAACATGCCTATAGATTTTCAGTATTTTGTGATGGCGATGAGGACCTGAAGCTATACAGTATTGACAAACTGACAAATTGCAGTTTATACAATACTTGTTCAACTCATTCTTACGGAATGGATGAGTTGAGCACGAATTAAAGAAAATTTTTCTCAGAAAAGCCTCAAGCCACCTTGGTTTGTGGATTTTTCGTTCCTCCACTTCTTGTTCATCCTACAAAGTAAATAATGTCAAATAAGTTTGTACTACAAAAAGAAATCAATGTTCATTTCACATCGTTATTTATCCATTGATCTTTTTGTTAACTTTATTATTTTTCTCCTCTTATAACCAAAGTAATCATCTTACATAAATGTTATGTCATTACGTTTTAGTGTATATTAATAAGTTCAAGTTCATTTTGTAGTTTTATGAATATCCTTTCATGGCCATGACAACAAAAATCTCTATATATATTATGTGAGTCCATTAAAAAAATGTAATACATTACTGTCAAATTATTCACCAATTCAGATTTAGTTATTTTCTTATTGGAGGTTGTGTTATAAATGCCACAAATCAAGTTATTTGCCGTAAGATTTCAGAATTAAGATTGATGTTTTATCTAGTTTAGTGTAGGACTCCATAGTAGTGAGCAAAGACTCAGAACAACAAGCAGATTCTAATATTAGTGGAGTTGACTGTGAGATAGTTTGGTCCATAGAATATATTCTAAGAAGGTTCATTCTTGAAAATGTTGTATGACTTTGGAGTGACACATTCTTTTGTGTTCAAATTATGTATTGAATAGTTGAAACTTCCATTGAGTGAGCTTAAGTGTGATATATTGATGTATATATGAAAATCTAGTATGGTGATTGCATCTTCAGTATGCTCTAGATGTAAGGTGTTTGTTGAGGGATCCAAGTTCAAGATAAATCTTGTTGATATAACTCTAAAGGGCATGGATGTGATCTTAGATATGTATTAATTATTTATCAATCCCATTCTTATAGATTATGGAAAAGACTAATTCATATATGTTAGTCTTTATAAGGATGGTATATTTTAAACTCAATCATTTTTTTCCAAGATGTACAAGATGGTGCAAAGTGCTTTACGATGTTGGCTCAAATGGTGGCAAGTGATGATAGTTTAGTGGAAATATGCAAGTTGTGTAGGAATTCATGGATGTGTTTTTGAATTAGATCGTGAGTTATTACCTTCAATACAGATAGACTTCTTTATTGATATAGTTTAGAATGTGGACCAATATGCATGACGTTATACATGATGACGTTAGTAGAGTTGGAAACATTGAATAAATAGGTTTTGTTTTTTTTAGAAACAATTAATTAGACAAAGTGTTTCTGTACGGGGTGTTCCAAGGTTGTTGATAAAGAAAAAAGATAGATAATCAAGATTGTGCATTGACTATAGGCACTTGAATAGAATAAATATTTGTTGTTTAACATTGATGATTTGGTGAGTCAGATACATGGAATAGTGGTACTCTTCAAGATTGATTTGAGATCTAGATATCATTGTATTAAAGTAAAGATTGAAGATGGGAAAAAACAATTTTCAAGATATGGTATGGTCATTGTATGTAATTTTGCATTTTAAGGTGATTAATGCTCCAATTATATCCACATATTACATGAATAAGATTTCCAGACCATATTTATATCTATTGTTGGAGTGTTTATTGATGACATAAAAACTTGAAAGACACTTCAGGCCAATATTGTATATTTTGAGAGAGAAATAATTGTATGTGAAATTGTCCAAGTGAGGATTCTAGATGTTAGAGGTGTACTTTTTGGAACATGCTCTCTCAATTGAAGGGATTTTTATTAATTTCTCTGAAGTTGAGGTTGTTCCATAGTAGGACCATTCTAAGACAACTATAGAGATAAAGAGTTTTGTTAGGTTGGCTGGTCACTAAAAGGTTCATAGAGGGAGTCTGAAAGATAGTGACTCTTTTAACTCAATTGACCTATAAAGATAAACATTTGGTTTAAATAGAAAAATGGGAGTAGTGTTTTTTTTTGGGTTGTAATAGAGGTTAAGTAGTGCTCCAAGAAGGATAATATGGATATTTACACAAAGATTCATAAAACAATGTCAATATCTAACATTATGATCAAAGAGCTAGTTGATAAGTGTCTAAAATACGTAAAATTTTTAAATAAATTTTACATTTATCATGCTTTAATTGATCACATTTTTGTAAGTAAAAATCCTTTTTATTTATAATTACAGAATGAGGTACTAAAAAGAAGAAAAATAGGAAACTGATGAATCTTTTATGATTTTGCAACAATTTCACGAATAATTAAAGATGATGTAGTTGATCCCTAAAATATGTGGCTGAGCTCCAGTAAGGTGGTTAAAGAAAGATCCAAAATGTGACTTTTAAAGCTGAGCCACAACAAAATGGTGTTCAACATTGAAGGTGGAACATGGCTGAGACATAAGAGAATGATGTTTAACACTTAAGAAGGTGCACGGATGAGCCACAAGAAGGTGGAGTTGAGTCATAGAAGAAAACCCTTCAGAGAAGGAAACCTCTGTGTCTAAGTGCCAAAAGTTAGGTTGAGCACCGCAAAAAAATTTATATAAATAAAGACCTCAGTCCTCATTTTAGACATTGAGTGGAAAGTTAGAAATGTAGTAGTAGAGTATGACTAGGTCTGTGAGGCTAAAGAGAGATGCTTTTATTGTAAATTTTATGCCTAGATGATGTTGAAATTGTATTGCAATATTCTGAGTAGTTCAACTATCTCGTGTTCAAGTTTTGATGTAATAAGTTCTAATTCTATGTACTTCTATTTTTTGGATATTTATCTATACTTTCATTCAATAGTTTGCGGTTTGATTTATGCTTAATGATGAATTGACAACTTATCTATTTAACTAGTTTGGATTGAGTTGGAAAACTGATCACAAACTGTGGTCCAATCAAATCATCACACTCTTACTAAAGGTTCCCATAAGATGTAGAAGGTGTGCTGTATGAAAGAGTCCTGCACTTAAGGCAAGAAATTCATTCAACAAGGAGTGGAGAAATCGCACTGGGTCTGAAGTTCTTAGGTTTTAGTGATTCGGGAATGAACCTAGATCTACTTTTAAGAGTACTCTCAGGACCATTGAATGATTTGCACATTAAATAGACAATATATTAGTGGCACAGTAGAAAAAAAATGAGACGAAATCCAATCATAGTCTCCACTCCATTCAATCTATATAATATATGCTAATATCAATATTTTCCAAAAGAAAACCGAAAAATAAACTATTACTATAATTTCTAAATCCCCATAGATATGATAATCCTCATTCGACTATCCTACAACTGATGCGGTGTACTTGCCAATAGGTCACACAACTTTTAAAACTTACTTTTGTGTGATGTTGGAGCTTTTGAAGCTCAAGTCCCATGAACTAAAATTGTTGAGCCTTAAGCTCAATAGACTAAAATTCTCAACTAAAATTTACCCCATCATCACCAATGTTGTTGGAAGCTATCAAATATAAGTCTTTATGTAACAATAATATATGATCATATTAGTCGCAATATACTAGCAATATACTAGTCATGACTAATGATTTCCTCAATATTATCTGAAGAAAAGAAGTATTAGAGAATTGTTGAGTATTGATCAAACTAATTTTTTAGTTGGATAAGATGAGATACTAAGGTTTAAAGGAAGAGTATCTCTCATGCGTTAAAGATAATGATTATTGACGAGCATTACACAGTTATAACAACATGTTATGACAATTAAAAAATATATATATATATATATATATATATATATATATATATTTATATATGAAAATGAAGTATCTTTATTAACTTTATTACCCATTTACATGGGTGGTCCAAGAATATGATATCATGTGGGTCATTTGTGAATAAATTAACAAATAGTACTCACTTTATACAAATAAACTTAAGTATTTATGTGCGTGTATATAAGAATAATTGTACATCAAAAGGACAATTAGACTACATGAAATACTTGTGGGTATAGTATTTTAACAAAGATATTAGGCTTCCTTCCAAGTTTTGCTAGACACTACATAAAGCTACTAGGACTAGTTTGACTCTTAGTTCAATGTACCATTCTCAAATAAATACAACTTCGCATAAGACTATTCAATAGTGAGGATTTATTAAAGATTTGTTTACTAGATCATATAGATAGATGAGTCTAAATAGACTAACAAACTATAAAAATATCAATTCTACTGCGAAATTTTAGCATTGACAAGTCAATTCACCAATTCCGATTCATTTTCATTTTCTAATAAATTTTGTTAAATGTATCTTTCTTATGTTAAGAAAAGAGATTTTTAATCTCTATTTTATACTAAAAGTATAAGCGATATTTATTACTTTTTATAATACTTAATTCATAATAATAATTAAAATATATAGAAGATTGGTGATGATAGAGATACTTTAAAAACTAAACTAAACATTTATAACATCCCGTAAATTAATTAATTTCATAGTGGTACTGAATTATATAATTGAATGTTATAAACATGAACAAATCAAATTTAAAATTGTGTACTAAATAATTTTATGTAACAATGTAGCTTAATATACATAAATTCATTTGACAAATCATATGCTAAATAAAAAAAATATTATATATATATATATCAAATATAATTAATATATTATAATTAATTATTAAAAATTTGATACTATAGTCAAATCTAATTATGATAAAATTGAATGTACAATAGTAATAAAACTTAAGAGATCTATTGTATACTAAAATACCTTTGGATTTTTCTATTTTAAATTTATTGAAGATTTTTTTTTTCATTATAAAAAAGATAAAATTTCAACGTATAATATATAAGTATATTTTATAGTAATTAATTGTTATTTAATAATGTATTTTTAATGTAGACACTTATTCATATGAAATTCTATATTTTATTTAAAATCACATTATATTTATTGAATTTAATATATATATATATATATATATATATATATATTAATAAATTAAATTAAAATAATATTATATAAAATAAATACATTAATTAATATTTATATCAAAATTCTAAATATTTGGAAATTCGTTTATCTAAATAACACATTTAATAATTGCATTGATATAAAAATAGTACAAGGATTATTGCAAAGAAATTTTATAATATATTCTACAATAATTTTTTATGATAATTAATTTTCTTTGTACTTTACTATAATTTTCTTAAACACTCTATGGCTATCTAACAATTCACAGGCAATGTTTATAGAAACTAAACACTCTATATATTTATATATGTTAAGACATTACATTTTGCAAAAATTACTGCGTTTATTGAAAAAGTCTATATATTTAGAAATTCATTTATCTAAATAATAGATTTAATAATGCATTAAATAAAACAGCGTAAGGATTGACGTTACAAAGAAATTTTATAGTATCATCTACAATAAATTTTTATGATAATTAATTTTCTTTGTACTTTACTATAATACATTAAAAGTCATATTAATTATAATGTTTAATGTATTGACTGTATAACAATTCATAGGGAATGTTTATAGAAATTAAACTCCATATATATATTTATATATGTTTAAGACATTAAATGTTGAAGAAAACTACTGTGTTTATTAAATATATTTCATCTGTATAGAGGTTCACATGATATATTACATTTATGTAGTAAAACCAAAATTTAATATTATTATTAATGTCAATAAATACAAGAACCAATACTTTGTAAGAAGAATTCTATTTTTGATTATGTTCTGTAATTTAATTCTTTAAATAACAAAAAAAAGTAATCACTATTTCAATATTTGTGTTTGCGTATTTAATAATTACTTTTACTAAATAATATATTTTAATATAAAATTTATATTTAAAGTAAGATATTTAATAAACATACACCATAATGTTTCAAATATTAGTTATGTTGAATTTAATATATATTGCAATAAATGTTTTATAAGAAAAATATTCTTTTATCTTATATATATATATATATATATATATATATATATTATTAATCAATTAATTTTTGACAAAAACAATTTTGTTCAAGTTATTTTTTCAGCAGACCAGTCTGATGTTGATAAAAAAAATCAATAAAATAGAAAATTTAAGCTTGATTGGGATTTTTCTTGCTTTCTATGCTTGAAGAGTGTGATAATTTTCATTGAAACAAAAAGTTGTAAACAAAGTTTGAAAAACCTAAAAAAACTTGTCATACTCTTTTCCACTTTAATCTTGGTTTTTGTATGAAATTGAACCCAAGAAATCAATTGTTAATAATTCTGCCATTTCATGTTTCTTCTCCGGCTAAATAATTATCCAATTTCATTTAATAATATCACTCTCCTCTTTCCATAGTTCACAAATTGTGCTCTATAAATTCTTGATAAAAGGAACTAAGCATAGAAAACAAAGTTGGTAAAAGAAGCATACCCTTATCAAAAGAACAATTTTTTTTTTCACACAATTCTTTTCTGTGAAAGGGGATATATATATATATATATATATAAATGAGTAGAGAAAAGAGATTAAAGTATATGGTAAATGCCACTGAATTTAATTTAACATGTAGAAAATATAGAGGAAAATTTGTGTGGGCACATACCTTGTCAACTTGTCTGGAGGAAGAAGCACTCATCATGTCCTTTCTTGCAGAATAAAATTGAAATGAAATTAGATTAATATTTCAAAAATGAAAAGATGTTGAAGGAGGAAATGCATACTCAATTGCATGAATGAGATGAATAGCGAAAGTAACGAGAGAAAAGAATACCTCTGAATTTGTAGTGTTTGAAGAAGAAAGAGTTGAAGAACACGCGGCGAATGAAAAAGACAAATAAAGACTCCGGAAAATGGGCATGAAACGGAAGCGTTTGTGCTCGCTCAACTTGTTCAAAAATCGATGAGAGTTTCACATAAATTTGTGGCCCTAACCCCAATTACTATTCTCCTTTATAAAGGCATTAATTAATGTTTTAAATTCAGAAGAGGCCATTTTTTTGCTGATGAAATATTTATTATTAAGGTAGATAATTTTGTATACAAAGATTAATGGCTACATTATTTGAATAACACAACCATTTAAGAATAATGATGATTTTTTCAATAAATTCAAAGTTCAATCTTATCATATTAAAGGTAACGGAAATAATGCTTTGTTAAAAAAAATGTTACTTTAATAAGATATTTTAACTTATATAATTATAATTATGTAATTTTGATATTTCTATCTTAATTACGTTTTATTAGTTTTTAATTTTAGTAGGAATAATTCAAAAAATACGTGTTTTCAATTAAGTTTTTATTAAATTTCGTTAGTATATTGAGCACTCAACTTCTTTATATTTTTTAATTTAGTATATGATAATAAAATTCTTATGTTTTTAATCATCTTCACATACATCTTGAACGAGTTTTTTCAATGTTGTTGAGCCCAAAGTGGTTGACAAACTATAATAGGATTACAGGACATGGGTGACAATATGAGTATGGTCCATCGGGCGGGCCTACAGGCTCGTAAAAATAATGTGGGGTGGGACAGGACAATGAACCTGCAGACCCACAAAAATAATGTGGGGTGGGCCAGGACAGTGAACCTGGAGGCCAGTAGTGGTCCATCCCGCCGAAGTCAGCAACCCGCGCGAATCACGGTCCACAAGCTCGCTTAAAAAAAAAAATTTGTACTTGTGTATATTAGTTACTTTTTTTCTGAACTCTTGCATCAACGTTATAAATTCTTGTATGACTGATAAAGATAAATATTATGTATTTTTTAATGTACTAAAAATACATCTTCTATGTCAAAGTACGAGTATGAATATGATGAAAATGTTGAATTATCAATTTATCATTCAACTCCTCAAAGTCTTTGCTTAGTGATTTTGTGAACTTCTTAAAATTTCTCAATTTTTTAAACATTGAAAGTTTTATCATAAGAATTTAAAAAAAAATTAAAAAATTTAGAAGATACTTGGTTCGCCTATATGATTCCAACAGAATACCTTTTCGTTGACAAGATTTCTGGTCAATGATGGACCCTGGTTAGGATATATATATATATATATATATATATATATATATATATATATATATATATATATATATATATTTTTTTAAAGTATGAGGGATAAAAAAATTGGTTTTGTTATAGATAAAACTAAAATAACTATTGAATTTAAAAACATGAAAAAAAATAATAATCACCTTTTTACTTGCTCACTTACTATTTATTAATAATTTGGTGACAAGTTGTCAATATCACATATAATAATAAATTAGTTTAAAATTTCAATTTTAGTATTTGATTGTTATTAACCATCTTTGAAATATATCAATCTTTGACAAAAATAAGAAATACATTTTACTTTAATCGAATGATTTTTGTTTTATGATCATCATCCAAACAAGATTACGAAATAAAATGGAAAATACATTTCTTACACACAATATAATTATTTATATTGGAAAAAATATGACTGAAAATCTTAGTTTTGATTTAGTTATTGATAAGTTCAATAATTTAAAATAACAAAGCAATCTATTATATGTATGTGATATCCCCGTCCGTATCCGTCATAATACCTATTTCTGCCTTATCCCCATCCCTGCTTAAATTTTTAAAATCTTAAGTCTATTAAATAAATAAATATATATATATATATATATATATATATATTATACTCTTTTTGATGTTTAATTCTTCTAATTGTTTGACTTGTCAAGAAATTCAATCGCATTTCCAAGATATTTTTCATCTATCACAACCTTTATGCAATTATCTTCAAATAATAAATGTTTTAAATATTTTTTTATGTTTCACAATTGAATATTTCTATTCTTTTCTAATATTTTTATTTATTATATATATTTTTTTATATGAAAATATTTAACACTCTCAATTTAAGTGTTCAATATCATAACCTTTCATTTACTAGATAATATAAAAAATTATCTTATTTATTCAATTATTATTAATTTTTGTTTCATTTGAAAAACTTTTTTGTTCTACAAAAATAATTTTCTTTTATTTATCAACCATCGACTAATTTATATTTGAAAATTTTTCTTGAATTTCTAATGTGTTTTTCGTTAAATGGGATTGTTTATATAGTTATTCTTGGAATTTGCTTTAATACATACTCATTCAAATGCTATTTTCACCCCTCTTTTCTTATCGGTGTTATTTTCACCTATTAGAGTGTTGGATGGACCTATATCAAGCAAAATTGGTATTTTAGTGAAATTCAATGTAAAAATGCTCCGTTCAACATTTGATGAATGTTTGGATGATAGGACTTTAGCACGAATTTGGAAGATCATGTGGTTGTGATCGCATTTAAAGGTTAGGCTCCTCGATGGAATATTTATACCTCATGGGCTGTGTATTACTTTAGTTAAAGATATATATTTAGATTATACGATAAAGTTGGAACTTTGTGGTACAAAATATATATATATATATATATATATATATATATATATATATATATATATATATATATATATATATATATGAAAAAAGTTGGCAAATTTGCGGTTTTGATTCCTTTTATTAGAGTAATTATAGATTTATTATTATTATTATTATCTCCTCAAGCAAAGAAGAGTTTAAGTTAGTTTATTTTGGTATTTGCGGCTGTTTGTTTTATTATTTTAGTTTTTGCAGAATTTGTGAAGATCTTTTTTAGTTATTTTATCATAGTTTAAGTTAAGGTGAACAATGATTAGTGGTTGCATCAGATATTTATGGATGTTCCTTGGATTTTTTTATGTGTTCTATGTTGACTATTAAAAAAATAATTATATTAGTACTCTTGTTAATATACTTTAAAATTTCAAAATCAATGTTTATTAATGTGTTTTGAAGGTACAACAGAAAAATAACAAAAAACAAAAAATATATTCTAGGTATATACGAAAATGTTCTTTTAGTATATTTATCTTTGTTGTATCAAAATTGGTATAAAAAAAGATGATGGTGTAGTTTATATAAGCTCTCTGTGTGTGCGCGCGTGTGCGTGTGTGTGTGTTTTGAGGGATTTGAAAAGATGAAAAGGTGTGTGGATAGGTGGATGACTCAACAAAAAGGTACGAAACTCCGTTCGTAAGACTTTCTGAGAGAGTGGTGGGAAATGGAACTTAAGGACTTCACCACGTATGTCTCTTGGAGAACAGTAGGGAGTGGACTCTGTCCTAGTGAATATGAGAGATTTTATCTTTGTGGGATGAATAATTGGTAAATTGTGCGTATTGATACAACTGGTGAACTTCGCTCGTAAGTCTCTCCGAGAGAGCAGTGGGGAGTAGACTTCATCCATAAGACTTTGGGAGTAGTGACACATTCTAACTTTAGTGAATAATGAATAATTAGTAAGTTACATGTGCGAGTTAAAGTTGATAACCTAATATTTGCTTAGTTATGGGAGAGTAAGAGGCTGGAAAGTGGAAACGTTGTGGGAATGTGTGATAATTGCAAAAGTATTTTATCGGGTAGTTTTGTATGAGTCGATGCATTGCGCTAAGATCATTTGTGTGTTGAGTTGGTGTGTAAGGTCATAAGTGGTTGCAGTGTTGCTTTAATAAATTTTTTGAGTTGTTTTGTAAGACTGCATGTGTTATGAACGATAGGATATGATCATGAGTGCGGTTAGAATGTTGGTCGAAGCATATGATGTGATTTTTATATTGTTCGATTGTGAATTATGATTTTAAGGTTGATTGTGTGTATGTTAGCTCACTCTTTTGTTTGTGTGTGACTACAATGATCATATTTTTATACATGAGCAAATGATAATGCAAATGCAATTAAAGATACACAACAGTTAGGAGATGTATTGAGATTTTAGTAGAAAGAGTTTTATTTTGGTAGAATAATGTATTAGAGATATTTAACTCTTTTTTATATTTGGCTTATTTGATAAATTACATTTTTTTACTGAGTTTGATTTTGAAATTTGATAAAGATTTTGAACTTTTTGTTCATAGTTAAGTTTTGATTATGATTAAGTCATTTGATAAGATGTTAATGACATCCTAGATAGGGTGTTACACTTTTGATGATGTGGTTGAGACTAACTGATGAAAGAAATTGTGAGGTATAAATTGTTTATGATTTATTGTTTGAGTTTATTAGTTGTGTATGAATTCATTGAATAGTATTTTAGGAGTCATAATTTAATTTTCTCCGTTGATGTTGCTAGACTTTTTAAGAAACTGTGGGGAGTGTGTTTATGAATAAGTTTGGAGACAATCATGTGTAAATCTTGATTGTTGTTCGAGAACTTCTTGTATTGTGTAACTTTTTATTTTGCACCCCAATTCCCCCATTATTTCCATTTTTGAAGCTTTTACTTCATGTACCCACACACTTACTCATACACTCCCACACTTTATATTTCCACTTTTACCCTTATTTTTAATTAAACCTAAACCTTTTCATATATACCATCTTTTTCAAAAAAAAAAATGTAAAAAGAAATTTCGTTTACTCTTTGATTTTTTTCGCACATGATACTTATTTTCAAACAATAAAAAATATTAAAAAAAATACAATTTTAGACAATAAAAAATCAATTTTAAATAATTTTTGTGGGTGGTTTGATATTTTTTATGTCTCCAATATTTTATAATTATTTATTTTTACTTTTTAGTGATATAATATAATAATTTAAGAGTGATTAAAATAATAAATTAAAATTAGGTAAAAGAATAGATCAAAATATGGTTATATTTTCTAAATTGCATTTATAGGATAAATTTATTTGAACCATAAGTATAGATTTATTAAATAAATAAAAAGATGAATGATGTATTCACATCACATGCCAACCCCTGTGACAAATTTGTTCTACCTTGTCTTCCGGATACAATTAAAAGACGCCCTCTGTTACTATCGCCACATACAAACACTATAAATTTCCTCTATAATCTTCTGTCTATGTGGAATGATGTAATACTCATTAACCTTTTCAATACTACACAAACTTCTATTCTAAAAACTTATTATAACAGAGATCCATATAAATTAAAGATCAAATTTTATTATAGTATAAAACTAAGGATATATCTTTCTTTATTATATATGTCAATTTTGTAAAGATGATTCTTGTAATACTTCTTTCGAACAATAAAGAGACGGTATTGGAAAAAAAATGTTAAATATATTTTTTACTTTTAAACAATTTAATTTTTTTTTATATTTAAATTAAATGATATATCTAAGTGACATGTTTGTTATGTAAATTAAGCTCTACAATAACCTATAATATAATCACATTTAATTTATTGTAAACATGATTTCATAAAATATAAGGATAAAATGAATACATAATTTATTTTATGAACGAAAGATAGTTTTTTTAAATAATTTAAAAATAAAATATATTTCTCAAAAGAACACATCTTAGCACTTTTTCTTAAACACGGTTGAAGTTATCGATAACAATAAATTTCCTTCATTTTAGGTTGAATCAGTAACTTCTATCCTATGATTAGTGGCTTTTACTTTGACAATGGAAATCCAAAGAGCATTTAAGTGAAGGGAATAAATTTGCATGAATCTCATGAGAAAAGCCGAATTCATAATTGGGAGCTATCAAGATTATTGCTCAATAAATTTCCGAGGTTTCTGTTAATATCATTACAATTATTCTGCAGAGTGAAAGAGACTTCCATTAAATGAGTCTTTCACAAGCTGTCATTATTTCTTGAATCTGCCACTGCAGATAATTAGATTAGTTAAATGTTTTCTCGTCAACTCAACTTGTCAAAATTTCAAACTTCACACGAAATCATGATTTAAATTTTGAGATTCTTCTTGCTTAACAGGGAAAGAATCATTTTAATATATGTTCGAAAGATAAGAAATATCTGAAGATATTATTATCTTATGAAATTTTAAAACATATCAGATGATGTCGTGGAATTTATTTTTCTCTGTTTTTCTTGTTGGAATTCTAACATTTTTGTAATAATTAACTAGTGCAATGCATAAAAAAAAAAAAAAAACTTCTCTTCCTTTCATCTAGTCATGTCGATGTATTCTTTCCTTGCTTTTTCCTATTTTCTCTCCTAAAAATGATATTATCCACTTCATATTTTAAGGTGGCTATGTTGACCAACAAAGAACGAAACAAATTTCTTCCTTCCCAAGGCACGAGCAAAGAAAATTCTTTCTGCTTGGAATTTTATTTTAGCTCAAATCAAAGTCATTACTTTTGCAAGTCATGCTGAATTTGTTGTAATCATGAAATGGATTCAGTGACTCTAGACCATAGGCTAGCACGAGAGTTTTACTTTTCTCTACCTTCCTCAACACGTTGGAGACTTTTCATTTCGACTCTCTCCCACCACTATAAAGCTTCCCCTCTGCAGTGCTTAAACCACAAAAACTTATCAAAAATTGATCTAAACTTTGTGGAACAATTAGCGATGAATAATATCATCAGAGTGGGACTACTTCTGTGTTCAGCTTTGCCTCTTTTAAGCTGTTTCATGGAACTTTTTGTTGCTGCCACTGCTTCTCAACCACACTGCGACACAGTGTCCGAGGAAAGTGAGTTGAACAAGAAAAAAGACGATGATGCATCAGTCTCTGCTAACGTGGCAGCTCAAAAGCACTTTCGTCAAATTCAACGCATATGTTAAGGGATCTTGGATTAGAGTTTTGAAGATGGTGATATAGAGTTTTTAATAGTATTCTACGAGTCATTTTTTATTTTCTAAGTTGATGTTGTTCGAGAGCTTCTTGTATTGTGTTAGTTGATTATTAGGATTGTTATTGTTGACTTCTGGAGTACAAGAAAATTTAGTACTGCACTGTGAGGAAGAGAGAGAACAAACGTTGTTAAATGTGACTCAAACATTGCTGTTCTGAATGATGAATGTATAATACAGAATAATTTATTCTTCATTACAATGATAAAGAGACAACCGATTTTAGCTGAGTTGATATTTAATAATATGGCCGTAAATTGAGGATGGTGTTGTTGGGGACACTGATTTCATTTCCTGAACTTAGTTTGTTCCTGTCTTCCTGAGGTGAGTGAGACTGGAGCATGACTTGGTGGGGCATCTGTGTCTATGATTAACTTTTTTCTCAGACTTATCGACCAATTATTCATCAACAGCGTAACTTTCAAAATCCAGTATCTGTATAACATTTGGGGCATGCATGCTTGCATCAGATTGATTTCAATGGTGGTGAATTTCATTTGCATCAGTCTTATCAGCTTGAAAACAGGTAGGCCAAGTTCGAGTTAAAGCATATGAATGTAACTTTCACAATCAATTTGTTTCCCTTTGATTCATTTAACTATCTCTTAATGCTCAGACAAGAAAAACAAAGAAAATTTTCGAACCAATGACCTCATAAACAAGGTTTTTTTAATTAAATGAATTCCAGGAGAGTGTAATTAAGTAGACAATGATTTACGTTATGCTACGGAACTTGTTCGGTTACAAGCTTTGGGTTGATTACGTACAGTTGAAGTTAACTAAAACACTTAAAAACACGATCAAGACTAAACACGCAACGCTTGAGGAGTTGGTAACAGATTTTTTAGTCAAGGTTTGATTTTGTAGAACGTGATAAATTATTTAAAGAAAAGTTACTGAATGCTTGCATTTTTTAATTAATGTATTCATTTTTTAACGTTACCAGAACTCTACCAAATTCTAAAACTCAATTGTTGAGGAGTTACTATTTATATGTAAACTATAAATACGAGGGACCAATTAGTACAATGAAATCAACACCCTAATCTTTGATATATATTCCAGCTGAACTCTGACGTGTGCTACACAACTAACAACTATTGAGCACTTCATCAGCACGAACTGCACATGCACATCATCAGCACATTATTTGATCTAAATCACTATACGACACTTATTGTGCGGTTAATAAGATCGAATTATGTGCTAATTTCTAGAACGCACAACACATTAGAGGCACTTTGTTATATGGTTGTAAAGAGGCATTAATGTGTTTCATGGACTAAGTACAGCTTCTGACCATCCTTAATCATGTCCACATCAGTAATTTTGCCACCATCTTCTGATAAAATACAAGAATGGCCAGAAAATTTTATTTGTTCTGCCGCTGATTTGATTAGCTCTTCGATGGAATGTGGAATCCATAGTACAATTCCATGTCTTCTATTATCTTTCGGATCCCACGGATGGAAAGGGAAGACTGTGCACTTCTTTGGGTGCATTTTATCTGAAAAAGATAGATGAAATTAAGGTTTACAGCACTTAGTGAACTAGAGTCTTCAAAAAATAGAGATGGTCAGGCATAACAACAAAAACATATGCACATCAATTGGAACAATAATGTTTTTTAGTCTGCTAGCTCTTCATGGAAGAGGTAGAACTAGATGCATAACATTCATGTAATTGTTTTTCTTAAACATTGTGTTTGAGAGACAATGAAGGAACAATGATTGAGAGACAATACAGTTAAGGAACTATAATAAAGTTAACCCCAAAATTAAAATTTAACAAAGAAAACTAAGCAGAGAATTAAGAGAAAAGGTGTAAAACATTGTCCAAAAAGAAACAATGTCAGTAGTAGTACCTGTAAAATCTTGGGAGGAATATGGGAATTCTAACAGTTGAGCAGATTTTGCATCTTCCAGCAACTTGATCAGATTCTTATTTCCACACATCCGGGCTTCATCAAGCGGGGTATTTCCCCATCTGTTTGTAATAAAATGAAAATGAAGGAAACTTTCTGTTATGCTATTTCGGCAAAATCATGTGAGGGAAGAAGAAAAGTACAGAAACTATATTGAGTAAGACTTGAAATTAGAGAAAACATGGCAGAAAAAGGAAAGTGTGATGAATGATACCTGTCTTTGGTAAAAACATTAGCCCCGGCATCTAATAGCAGCTTTGCCATGAAGTATAAACCTTCAGCTGCAGCTATGTGCAGAGGGCTTCGGTAATCATAATCTTTTAAGTTAGGATCCATGCCATTGGATAAAAGTCTTTTAAGGTAATCTGAATCTCCCCTTGCAACTGCTGTACACAAAAAACTACCAGCATTTTCGACCTTCATGGTGGCCCCTTCTTTAACAAGTAAAGAAGCAATCCGATCATTTCCATTCTTAACTGCTTCAAGTAAGGGCGTGTTCCCGAAGTTATCTATAAATTACCAAATAGGGATGGCTGTGTCAGTTCGTCAGCCAAAATCAAAGTAACTCGTAGAAATTTAATAAGTTTGACAATTACCTTTAATATTGACATCTACATGTTCATGAATAAGGAAAAGTGTGATATCTTCATGTCCTCTGGACGCTGCAAGATGCTGTCGGAAAAACAAAAAGGGGTTCATATCAGGAAAGTATTTCTTGTTATAGAATCCACATGTTGCTAAGTTATTATTTGCCAGAAACATCATAGATGAAGAGAAAGCAACAAAATTTTGTAAGACATCATAACAAGTTGCAAGTTCCTTACCAGTGGTGACCTTCCATCATAATCTGTTTTGTTGGGATCAGCCCCAGCTCGAATTAAGCCTTTGAGCTGATGTAGATCCCCATGAAAAGCTGCACCATTGACCTTCAAAGCAAGCTCAGCTTCTTGTTTTCCAATATGAAATGTGATGTCTGACTCCAACTGCTTACCTCGAAAAGACTCTTTTCCCTATAAAATAAGAAAAAAAATTAGGTGTCTCATGATGAGAAATTAGTAAACCACAATCTTCAATGTGTAAGTTGATACATCCATTGCTCGTTCAACTAGAGAGTAGCATAGAGTATTTTTAATTCATGTCAGAATCAGAAACTACAAAAGGAAGAGGATTCGAGAAATAGCATATATGAAATTATTACCTCTAGAAGGTTGTTTAATACTTTCCTTCCATCATAAAAGTATATGTCTAGGATATTTGTAAATGATTGTTTATCAAGTCGCAGGAGTCTACACAGTTCACAAACGCGGACAGTATATGGCTGAGGAATGTTGCAAAGAATAGATATTTCTCCAAATGAACTGTGACGCTGCAGAAGTGAAACAGTTTCTTCAGATCCATCTTCAGCTGTGCCTACTTCCTCCTGCATTGAAACAGCTTTGGGCACTCAAAAAACAAAAAAAAAAAATGAAATTTGTCTCTAGAATGTTCTTTATGAATCAGTTCTAAAATTCTACGAAGCTTCCTGTATCATAGACTACTTTGGACATGAATATTTTGTCTTGTGGAAAATTTACAAGATTCTCGGGCCCTTTGTTCATGCGAATACTTTCTTAAAGTATGCAATACAGAGTAAGAAAACGATATGAATAGCAGCATGACTATATTAAAAAAAAATCAGAAACCTTAGCACAAGAAAAATATAACAATTGAGAAATTGAGCAATTGTAGAAGTGAATGTGGAAATATAAAATCATACCAGCACTCCATGACAGACAAAATATAGTTGATCTACAACATTTCCTTGTTGCATTATAACTTCCCCTGGAAGAAAGAACTCCTCATGGATCCTAATAACCTGAAAGATCAGAAGAACATAAACTATAATCACTTCAACATTACACACTAAGAAGATAATGGACGATAAAAGAAAAACTCTCATTATTGGTACATCTGGTCATAACAAAAATCCTAGTAAATATGATTATTTCAGTCAATTAGATATATTTTGTGCAGTTAGTATTCTCGTTCAATCAAGTCCTTCAAGGATGAAATTGTTGTTGATTACATAGATTGCAGAGAAAAAAGTAACTGGAATCTACAAAAAACTTAAAACACTGATAACAATATCCAGTTTACCAGAAGGACTAATGGCATGAGAATAAACATGTTCCAGTGCTAAAAAGTCTATAGAACAAAAAAATTACTTGCCAAACAAAAAAGAGCGGGAAAGGGCTGATTATATCAGTTTTCGTTGTAATTTGTAGATTATAGTAAAAGTACAAAGTTGAAAGAGAACTCTGTATGCAAAAAATACAGATAATATTAATTCCATTTCATATTGACATGTTAGGCAACGGAAAAACGTTACTTACAATCTGGTTGATGAATTCTGCAGAGCATCCTTTAAAAAGAGGAACCTTTTCAATGTATGGCAAGTATAATGTTTGAGATATCTGCAAAAGGTAATCAGATCATTACATCATCCGTGATCAAAATGACGGAAATAATAAAATATGTCCTTGTCTAAAGGTATAATTCAAAGCTAGTACTGACTGCGTTATCATATTACGAGACTTTCTCTTTATTTTATGTATAAGCACCAAATTATACTCTATGCTGGGAAAAAGTTGTCTGCAGATTTTTTCCAACATACACCACTAAGAACTTGATGAAATGATAAATCATTTAGCACTAAACTGTTACTTTCAACACTAAACTGACATTTCAAATAGCATTTTATACATCTATTGTAGATTTTCCTTCCTTACACGTTACCATACTTGTATACTAGTACATTTATCAGAACTTTGACAACAGTAATCTAAACAGACAAAAAGTAAGGAGGTGATTCATAAAAACCAACAAAATGTGAAGAAATGTTAAAAATCATATAGAAGCAGGTGGGAAAACTATAAAATTGTAACGTCTTGAAACAAATGATGATAATTACTAGGGTGACATCCATAATTGACCACATATGAGGATCAAAGTCATTTTTTCTCTTATTACCTTAGCTCGAATAGAAATAGGGATATCCTGAATGACAGCAGCCTCAGTGTAGCTACTCTCATACTGTAAGCGCACATGGCCTTTAATTTGTTCACGGATATCCCTTCCAAGCTTATTTCTGTTCATATATTTCATAAGGTCTGTCATCTTGTCTCTAAACTTTTCAGTTTTTGACCCCTTGACTATCAAAGCTGTCATGTTACCAATCAAATAGGCACCAAGAATCATATCAAATGAAACGTATATCATTATGAATATCATCTCCCTCAAATTTACTGCATGTATATCTCCATAGCCTGTGGAAGAAATGGTCACAAACATGATTCATTCAGGGAAATTTAAAAAGAGACAACATAACATACATTTTGAAAAAAAATCTGCAGATATCTATGAAAAAATATGTTTATCTGGAATTTATAACCATTTAAAATTGTTAGTCTTTTTAGATTTGGTGATGAGTGTAATGTTTTTGAACAAGTGAAAATTTTGTTTTTCTAGTTTGAACAGATTGCATGTATTTAAATTACCTTTACAATTTATAATTGATTTAAGGCACCAAGACAATGGTACGAAGTACTAATCAACTTTATTAATAACTTATCCTCGTTGGAAACTGATTAAGCACCTTACTTGTAATTGATTGCAATGAAGTCATGAGGTGAGCACAAGGTGACCTATTAATTGTAATTTATTTGCTGAAATTTCTTGATATTTGTTTAATTTGATTTATTTAAATAAGCTTGTTGTGATTGATTTATTTGAAATCCACTAACAACGTTTCAACTAAAACTTAATACATAATTTTTCATTAAATCTTAAAAATTAATTTAGTAAGATTTTGAAATATATTAATTCCTTCATCACAATTTGAGAGAAATACTTCAAATCAAATGATTTTGTATTAAATAAGTTCAGATGATTTTTCTGCTTTATTTTTATTTGAGTCAAGCTTTATTGGGGAAAGATCACTCACCAATGTTTTAAAGTATCCAAACATGTTGTTATGAAGCTACGCTAAAAACAATGTAAACTAACGAATACATACAGTAGCACCCTACTTGGGACACGAGCAATTACCACAGACAAGTCTAAAACTACTGCAAATTTACTTATTCTGCTGGACATTCCATGAATTAAGAAGACTATTTTTTTCTTATCCTAATATATCACTCAAACGGTAAGCTAAGCCACTCCAAAAGAATGTAACAAGTGAGGTTTTATCCTTCTAATATCCTTTGTTTTTCCGAATTGCTGAGAGCTTTATACTTACAAATAACAGATTTGAAATGTTATCTTTGTCCAAAACTAAAAGCAATTTTTGTTAGAAAAAAGGAAGAGTTTGGGAAGCATTCTAGGAGCTTTCAAATTCAAGAAGTGGGGATAGAGTAGAGGGCTATTTTTTGTCGCGTTACTAGGAGAAAGAAATCTATAACCTTAAGCTAAGGTGGAGGAAGATTTTGTTGAAATCCATGTAAGCAAAAATGTTTCCATGAACTTTTGCTTACAAGTATATCCAGGGACCAGAAGAGTTTCTGACTATTGTCCGTCCATTTATTCATTACCAAACTATAAAAGCTTCAGCAGATGCAGAAAAGGTAACAGCGATAGCAGATATTAGCTATGGTTCACCATTCAGTAATCTCATAGCACCACAGGTGCTTTTGAGGTAACAATTTCGAGTGCTTTAGAGATTTGATCGGTGACAAAACTGTTCTGTTGCTTTATTTTTAAAAGCAACAACCATCAAGCAACCGTGACAAGTTTATGAGTAGAATTCGATGGTTTACTAAAGACCAACAACACTGACCATACCTTATCCTGCTAGCAAGGGTTGTTACAGTGATTGAACCGTCCAATTGGACTCTAACATACGAATTTATCACTAAATCTATTTAATTGGATAATATCTTTTTCTAATTGTTTCTCCTTCAGCGTGTTCGTTCTATTTTTGTACAACTAGAAAGGGTGAAGAAAAGACTCATCGATCAATGTCTTAGAGATTTTTCTAAATTTGAATTTGATTATCAATTGCCTAAAAACAACCCTCCGCTTCACTCCGAGTTGGACCGGCTATGTTAACTTTGACCACATACCATGATATAGGCAGAATTATAATAACTAATAAAGAAGAACAAACTAAATCGATTTTGCTGAATGAATAACATAAAAAAACGTACCAACTGTTGCCATAGTAACGATAGCGAAATACAGAGATGTTGTGTAGCGCTTCCAAAGATCAATTTCTCTGAAATGTGAATAACTATAGTCACCCAATTTTAAACTTCCTATCCATGTGTACCCTTCTTGTGATTCCGGTAGTGTAGTAGCCAAAAAGTAGAAAATGCAGGCTGCTGTATGGGTGCAGTAGAGTTCGACTACTATCAGTTTCACAATCCTGGTAGTAATGTAATTGACACGTATGTCCTTCTCCAACTTGTGGAAAAAACCTGTGACTTTCCGCACCCGGTATAATCTGATCCACAAAAGGTACCTCACTTCCTCTCTTCGTCCACAAACCTTCAATAACAAAGAAATTGCAACAAAATTAGATATCAAAACAAAAAGCTGTTGACATTTTAGCATATCAAATGCCATTTTCTGTACAGGTAACGTCTAAAACTAGCCAATATTAGTCTCGTATCATAGCTGAGTTGCACAGTGATTTAATTTACACCAGCTCACATTTAATAACAGGCTTCACGACTTCTTGTGCAGCAAAGTGATGTAAAAACATGACTAAATATACACTTAAGTCCCAAAACTTGTGAAGCGGTTCGATACAAAACAGAAACACACGTAAAGGGCAATGGTTCGTATACCACTGCTATGAGGGACAAAACTACCTCTATTACGTTACAAAAGACAAGTCAAATATCCGTAAGTACTAAAGTTCCATTACCATGAAATAAACAAAATGCTAAAAGAGAAAAAGGCAACTTATCTTTTCAAATTCTAGTATTGAGACAGAATGTCAGGATACTACGGAACTTTTCTGTGACGTTTTAATAAATGATATGTTAAAGAGCGTCAAAACAATTCAAGATAAATAGTATAGAGACTCAAGAAGTTTGGGTTTTTCTGGAAGAAGTATAACCTTGAAGATGATGTCCCATGGCATACACCCAAGAAGATCAAATACGAAGTCAGATTTTAGATACCTACATGAAAAGAAACATGTAAGACATAAATCAATTGAAAAAAGGACACCTACAAATAAAATATTTGTAACCAATTGCGGATTTTCTCAAAGACCAAAGGCATAGTTATACAGGAGCACAATAGAAACTGATGTTAGATAATAATCATAAACAGCATCAGTAATAATGACATGAAGAAGAACATCATTAAAGAGAAGAAAAAAGAAGTAAAAGTTTACCGCAGAGCTATAGGTGTTCGCTTATAGACCATACGATAGGTCTGGCTGTCTCTGTAAGCAACAAAGAATTGCAAGAAAATATCGAAGAAAAAAGCAATTTGTCCAATGATGTCCAGAATAAAGAGATTCTCAGGTAAGCCACGAAAAAATCCGAACTCCATTGGGGTGAAGAAGGATGAATACACTGCCCATAGTAATATGAACTTTGTCCATGCCCGGTACCACCTGCAGTGCCCATCACCATAAGCATCAAACAATTTCGTCTTACACAACTATCAGTAGTTTTCTTAAGTGAGAGAGCACACTCTATGATTCAACAAAGAAATGTGTATCGAAAATATGAAGCAAGGTCATCAAGTAGTTCGGTTACCAGAATCAGTAATGCTTCATTACTTTAATTTATTCGCGCAAGCGAGCTATCTTGCTCAAAAGATGAAACGTGAGACTCTAATATCTGATTATTTCTAACTTCAAAATCTTTTTTTTCTTATTAATAATTGCAAATCTCATAAATATTCTTAAGTAATTTTCAAACCTGATTAATTTTGTTAGAAAGTTTATTTTGAACTTGGCAAATATTCTCACTGCTTCACGTTTGAGTTCGTTCTATAAAGCTTAGGAAACTTCTCTCCCAGGACAAAAGATCGGCCTTATTTAGCTCTCCTTCCGGATTCCCGCACCAAACCAAAACCCACTCCCGAATATATATA
>Ga0214542_1000405_pt1 | contig 76187 bp, 31 predicted proteins | sample CNSS1metaG_FD_160096 | JGI IMG/M metagenome (GOLD analysis project Ga0214542, IMG submission 160096) | Root nodule microbial communities from cowpea collected in UCLA plant growth center, Los Angeles, California, USA - CNSS1 | ecosystem: Host-associated > Plants > Roots > Nodule | place: USA...
TGTATATATATATATATATATATATAAATAAAAAAAAATATATATATATATATATATATATATATATATATATATATATATATATATATTTGACATTTGAAGTTTAAAATTTTAAATGGATGTTGATTTCTGGAAGTATCTTGCACCTGAAGTCGAAATTTGAAAACAATTTTGGGATGTGATTTATCTGGTTTTGTTCAAATGGTAAAAGAGTATTTTTGGAATTTTATAAATTTTTAGAGTTGCATAAGAGATCATTGGAAGTATAGGAAGAAAGACGCTATGATTTTATGAAATGGGCCAAGGGAGATTTAAAAATAAATAGTAGAAAAAAATATATGCTATTGAGTTTTTTGTGTTTTACTTATATTGTGCTTTCAAAAATATACTGATGTATATTATTATTTTCTGTTTGTAATATATTCAAAATTATTGTTTTCAATATATTAAAATCAATGTATATTGAAAACATAGAAAATAAATAGCATAAAGAAAACAATAAAAAATCTAAACTAGGATTTGATTATCACACTCTCGTAATTTTCGCTCCATCTCCATACTTAATTGTTATTAATTTTTTTTATCATATTTTTCATTGATAGTGGCATATTTTTGTAAATATTTAAATTTAATTATTTTAATCAAATTTTGTTAAATTTATTTGATATATTAAATATGTTTATTAATAACATTTCAACTATTATTGAAACGAAAATAAGTTAAATTGTGTCAATAACTTAACAAAACTTGATTAAAATAATTAAATTCTCATATTTCTAAATATGAAAAACTAAATTAGTCCAAAATTTTTAAGAGAGATTAGTTTCAATTTTCTTCGAGTTAAATGATTAAAAACATATTTAATTCTAAAAATTAAATTTTATAACTTTATAGGTTGAGACTAAATGGTTGAAGTTATGAAAAATAAAAGACAATGAAATTCTTCTATTCTAATAAGATAAATTATTCACGGTGATAAATTTTATGATAGAAAATTAATGTATATTTGATTTCAGATAAAAATAAATAAATTGACTTTAATTAAAATAGAAAGAAAAAAAAACTTATACAAAAAGTATCCAATATATTAATATTATATTTTATAAAAAAAAGTTAAATATATTTTTGGTTTCTTAATTTTTAGTAAAAAATAGAATGAATTTATATTTAAAATTTTGGAGTAATTTGATTTTTATCTTTAAAAATGTATGGATTTAATTATTTTAGAATAAACTTTATAATAGAGAGTCTGAGTAATCCAGTGACACGAGGTAGATGTGTGGGATGAGGGACTGAACACTGCTAAGGAAATAAATAAGAGAGAAAGATGCGGCATTAGGATAAATATAAAATTTAAATATGTTTTTAGTCCCTTAACTTTTAGTGAATTTTGAAATTAACCCATTTCGAAATTTTGGACCAATTTAGTCATTCATATATCGAAATATGTAGATTTAGTCATTTTAATCAAATTTTGCTAGGTTTATTTGATGTTTTGTACGCATTTCAGGATTGTATTTGAGTTGTTTATACTGTTTGACACATTTTTGCTTTAATGTTAAGTCAAATACTAATATGATACGTGCTTCAAATGTCAAATAAACTTAACAAAATTTGATTAAAATGACTAAATCTACTTATTTCGAAGAATGAATGATTAAATTGATCAAAATTTTTAAGATAGACTAATTCATTAAAAGTTAAAGGACCAAAAACATATTTAACCTTAAATATAAAAACGCCGAGGGAAATGTGAGAGGGGTAAGAGTCGGTAACTGAATAAATAAAGAAAGAGGGTAATTATGTTTTTAAATTGATGGTCAAAATCAAATAAAAGGTTATTATTGAGATTAAAAATGTTTTGAGGTGCATGAAAAAAATTGAAGGTGCAGGAAGAAAGCCCGAAATTAAAAGAAAATAAAAAGCTGAAGAAGTGGGCTAGTGGATTTGTAATTTGTGGGCATTGTCGAAGGGTTCCACATACATGCACAGTACATAATATTGAGATACTTCAGTCATTTAGTTACAGATAGTACAAATATTGTTTAACATGTTTATCTACTCATTTTGTATAAAAAACAATAATATAAGTTTTCGTCATTGCAGTTATACATTATTTATTTTAATTCATACGGTTATGCTCTATATTCTGTATTATATTTAATTGCTTTATATATATATATATATATATATATATATATATATATATATATAACTTATACGTTAAGGAAAAAAAACTCTTAGTAATGAGATTATTTATGAATAACATGCGACCAACATAAAAATTAATGTACATTATGACATTAAATAAAAAATTAAATTCACTTTAATTAATTAATGCACATTATGATATTAAATAAGAAATTAAATTAATTAAATTAAATTGACGCTGAAAAAATAGTAACTTATAGAAAAAATTGACAAATATATTAGAAATTACAATTTTGTTTAAATATAAATTAAAATATGGAGAGTGCTAACAAGTGCTCTAAAGGCACTGGTTAACAGAGATGACAAATAAACCTGTCATCATGGTAGTGTTCAAATCCGTCGTCGTTTTGATGGAGAATCCTTGCATTGACTGGTATGGGGAATCTCCGATTTTTTCAATTGGGTATGGGGATGGGTACGGGCATGTAGATATCCCCGCCATAATACTCGTCCCTCCATATCTCTGTCTCCGTTTAAATTTTTAAAGTATTCACAATTAATTAAGTAATCATATATATATATATATATATATATATATATATATATATAATTTCTTTTAATTATTTGGTTTGTCATATGAACTTCATTCGCATCTCCAATATATTTTTTATCTTATCATAACCTTTATGTAATTATGTTAAAATTATATATGTCAATTAAAAATTTTGCATGCCTCACATTTGAATATTTCTATTATTTTTATTTATTATATATTTTCCTTTCACACAATAATGTTTAATACTCTCAATTTAAGATAATATAAAAAAATTCTTTACTTATTATTATTAATTTTTGTTTAATTTAAATAATTCTTTTGTTTCGCTAAAATAATTTTTTTTTCAACCATTGGGCACGTATGTTAATATTTGAAAAGTTTACTTAGATTTCTAAGTTATTTTTCATCTTATTATACCCTTAATCATACATTTGATTTCCTTTGTGCGATTTCTTTCAAAATTCTTTTAAATTATTTTTAAGACACACATTTGTTAACTTTTTAATATTTTTATTTATTGTTTATCTTCATCATGTAGAATAATATTTCAATATATTCTATCTAATTATTTTTTATTTTCTAACTCATTATTAATCATATTGTAATTTTTTTACTTTAATTGTATAAATAACTTTTATTTACTACAATATAAAAATTTAATGTAATTGCCATTAATATTTTGTTGTCACTATCCAACGTATATTGGAGTTCAAAAGATCCAAAATCTATGTCAAAATTTTATTATTATGTTTATTATGTTATCTTTGTGTCATTTTGATCAAGTGATGTATTATAACTTTTCTTAGTATATAAAAAAGATATTCATTAGAATTTAAAAAATTGAAGTAAACAAACATTTAAAATATATTTTAATTTGAATATATATTTTCCTTTTATATTTTTTTAAAATATTTTTTAATTTTATCAACTAAGTTTCATTAATGTTTGTAGTTTACAAAATTAATAAATGTTTTGGTTCTCATGAAATTTTATTTGGTATTCTAATCTAAAATGTAAACAATTATAATTTATTTCAAAGTATTTGATATGGAAGAAACAATCATCCTTCTAATATTGAATATTCTACAATATTATGTTTCTTTTACCGTAATTGTTTTTTCTTTTATAAAAATTAATATTGAAGTAGTTAGAAACACATATACGAGTATGAGTACGAGATTATATCCGTTAACCGGTGGGGATGAGAATGAAACAAAAGTTTGATACCCGTTAAGTTTGGGTATGAGAATGTGGATGATTTTTTTTTACAGAGATGAGTATGGAATAGCCAAACTCGTCCCCGCCACGCCCAGTTGCCATCCCTACAAGTGGTTAAGGACTGTTTAATTATGTATTGGTTTTATCATTTCTATATTAAAAGTTGGAATAATTAATTATATTAATTAAAATAATATAAATGTATATAACTGATTTTATAAATACAAAATATCCTTTCAAATATCTAAGTAATAATTTCAAATATCTAAGTAATAAAAATAAGTCTTTTAGAAATTTAATTAAATCTGAAATTGATATTTTAATTTTATTTGTTTTTTTTTTTGTAAATTTTTAAAATTTTTAAAATTTTTCATACTATTTTTTATTAGTTTTTTTTAAATTTAATTTTTTTTTTATGTTTAATTATATTTTAATTTTTAATAACATTAAAATGTAATTATTTAATTATTTTTTAACTTTTATCAATAAACATTAAATAAATTATTATAATAACTGTATAATATTTATAAGTATTATTGTCTTTGATAAAATTACATTAATTATGATTAAATTAAATTTCAATTAATATTATAATTAATTATAAACTTTAATAGATTTCTATAAATATTAATTATCGTTAATCAGTAAAATACTCTTAAATTATAAATGTAACTTACTTTCTACCAGATGAAAGTTAGAGGAAGGTATTTACCTGTGGAGGTTGGTTTGTGACTTACATTGTATTTATTTAATGTAATCAATAAAAGTAGTCCATTTGAAAAAAAAAAACACTCACACACACACACACACACACATATATATATATATATATATATATATATATATATATATATATAATTCAGTTTTATTTTTTAAATCTTTTTTTCTAAACTAACTCATAAAATTTAAAATTAAAACAAATTAATATAAATATTCATTCACAGAAAGTGTAATGTACACACATCATAAATGTTGAAGAGGAAGGTATTTACCGGTGAAGGTTAGTTTTTGAATCTGATTCAGAGGATGATGTGGGCTTCACAAAATAGCGGTAAACTTTACAGTTACACTGTGTTCATTGAATGTAGTGACTGAAAAAATAGCTCATTTAATAATATAATTAATACAATAGAGCTCATTTAATAATATAATGAATATCATTTAATAATGCAATGAATTTTTATATTGCCTTTTAATGGCTATATAGAGGAAAGTATATTAATAAGACGTTTTAATAATTTATGAGAAATTTAAATATATTAATGGTAAATTAATTTTATATTAATTATGGGAAATGCGTTTTAAAGACAATATTTAAAGTATAATTCATGATGATCATTGATTGAATTAAGTTGAAATTTAAAATAATTAATTTTATTAATTAAAATAATATAAATTCATAAATGTTATAAACTTTAATTTGATTATGATAAATGAATTATGACCTCTATAATGATTAAAATAATTTTCCTTTATTTAGAGGATAAAAATGTCTATAAGTGTTAGAGTTACGAAAACAGATCATCCAGACCTACCACGGGCTGATCACTTAAAGCTAACCTAACACAATCCAGTTATTAGCAATTTCAAGAAATTTGAACACGGCATACCCCACAACAGATATTGGTAGGCTAAACGTATTTGCTCACTTAATTAAAAAAATATTATAACTTTTTCTTTTCTTTAGTCTAACATTTATTAATATGTAACTAAAATGCAAAAAAATCCAAATCTATTTTAATTTTTTTTTCTCATTTTAGACAATGAATTAGTCATTCATCTCAAAAACTAAACTATAATTCTAATTAAAAATTATTGTTTTCATTTATCCAACAATAATATTAATGTATTTGATGGATAAATCCAGGATATGAGAGACACAAAAAGTAAAAATGTAGGTCTAGGAAGAAACAACAACCTATTAACTTAAGGAAGTGCATGAAGTAAAAAGGTAGGTAGGATGTATATGAATAGTGTGTTTTGATCTTATGTGCAGATTGGTAAGCCAACCTAATTCATCACAAATTCAATCTAGGTGTGTTAGTTGCTTAGTGGACCAGGTATAATTTTAGCCTCTACAAAACTTTTTAATTTTTTTAACCTAATCTGACTCAATCTGTGGTGGACTGAGTTGACTCATGAATTGTAACCTTTTTTAACACCTTTAATAAGTGTTTTATACAATTGTAATTAATAATTTATTTAATGCACAAAACAAAAATTAAAAAATAATGAAATAATAAAATAATTTTAGATGTTTAACCCTATAAATTGATAGTTTATATATTAGGCTGCTTACTTTGTTTATTTTAGGTTTGTTGCTTTATCTTTAGTTAAAACTTTCTTTATATTTAATTATAATTTAATTTTTAGTAATATTGAAATGCAAGATAAACAATTAAAAATAAAGAGTAATATTATGTTAAAATTATTTTATTGTTTAGTTATTTTTAAAAGTTCTAGGTATCAAATAAATTATCAATCTCAATTATATAATATTTATGAACATTTTTTCTCTAAATAAAAGGAAACTACATTAATAATTATTAAGATCAAAGTTAACTTAATATCACAATTAATTATAAAATTGATGAAATTTAATATTTATTAAATATTTTTAACAAGTGCACATGATCCATAAAATTATTTATTTTGTTGACATACTTTGTTGAGATTAAGACAAATTAAATGTATTGAAATGTAATTAATTAATTTAATAAATATTTTTATTTTCAGATAAGGGTATTCAAGATATTATCTAGAGGATAATTTTTTATTAAAAGGTATTTTAAATAATTGAAAACAAATTAATTTAAATTATCTTTAATCTTATTCTTTAAATTTTTTTAAAAAATTTTATTCTTAAAAATAATGTGAAACTATTGAATATACTAAAATTTAAATGAAAAACTAAATATCAAATCATTATTTATAATTTTAAAATAATAATATTGATTAATTATTAGTTGATTTTAATTTATGCTATTTTTTGTTTGAAAATTTTCAATGTTTATTCAATTGATATTGATGATTTTTTTTTGTAATTAGGATTATTCTACACATTGTTAGTTAATTTCTTTTTGAGTCTTAGAAAAATGTTGGTTGAAATTTTTTACCAATTAATATTAAGGGTTAAATATGTTTTTGGTTCTTCAGTGAAATTTGGAATTAGTTCATTCTCAAAACTTTTAACCAATTTAGTCATTCATCTTTAAAAATGCGTGAATTTAGTCATGTTAACCAATTTTGGTTACGTTTATCGGACGTTTCAAACACATTTAATGATAATATTTGAATTGTTTACACCGTTTGACACATTTTCGCTACAGTGTTAACTCAAATATTATCATAACATGCATTTAAAAGGTTAAATAAACCTATAAGACTTGGTAAGAATGACTAAATCAACGTATTTCTAAAGATGAATGACTAAATTGGTATAAAGTTTCGAAGAGAGACTAATTCTAAATTTTATTGAAACTTGAGAAACAAAAACATATTGAACCCTAATATTAATAGAAAAAACTTGCTAAAAGTTCATATATTAAAGAAAAAAAAAATTCTTTCCAAACTATTGATAAAAAAAATAAGGTTAATATGAATAATAAAAAATAATTATTGAAAACTTAAAAAAAACTATAAAAATATCAATATTTAAAAAAAATTAATGGACATTAATAAAGAAAAATTTAATTAATATTAAATGAAAAATAACATTAATCTACATCATCAATACCAATAATTATAGTTGATGTCAATCTAAAATTAATTATCTTAATAATGTTTTAGTAGTTGTTAAATCGTTAATGTCTCAACTAAAATAAGAATTGAAAGAGAAAATAGAATATAAGAGTAGGAAAGATATTAAATCTCCACTTTCTTTTAACTAAAATTGAAATTATCAAATATTAAATACTTCAATTACTCTCATAAATCTTCTTACCCAAATAAAATTCTATTTTATCTTTTATAAAAATTAATTATTCTTTTAAAATTTCCAATTCAAACATAATATTCATTTTGTTCCAACAAACTTTTTAAAAAACTTTCAACAAATTTAAATTTATTAAAAAGTTAAGTAAACGGCGTATTTGTTTCTTGGGATAGATGACAAGCAAAGAAAATTGAGAAGATTCAAAGAGAAAGTATGTTCAAAAAAAAATAATTTTATTATATATTTTGAAATTAAAATGTAAGATATAATAATTACATATTTATAAGTATATTTAATTATTATAATAAAATAAATAAGTACTATGAAATGCAGTTTTTTATTTATTAATTTTGATAACCTATTTTAATATATTTTTACTATGAAATACAGTTTTTATTTATCAAAATTTGATAATAATTTTATTTATTTATTTATTAAAATTTGATAATAATTTTATATTTTAATTTGATTTGATTTACAATTTTTAGATTTTACTTTTTACACTAAATTATTGAAAAACTTATTTTATAAATTATTATCTAAATATATTAATACACAAGTAAATTTATTTTATCACATTAATTAAATTTACTACAAACTTTTCTTGTATCTTTTTTTTTTCTCTCTATCCAAATAATCTCACTGTGTGATCTCTCTTTCCTTTGCTGTGTACATTTTTTTGGTCAAATCCACTTAAACATACCCTAAAATATCACGTGAGCCTTCTATTGAGTTATTTCAAGCATCCTAAAGCTAGGTGGATTTAGTTATAAATACCGAAGTTGCTCTTAGTTATGAAAACCAGATTTGAGGTGAATAGGAACTATTATGTTCTAGAAATGGCCATAGGAGGTGTAATAAACTCTTGTGGAGGAACAGCTCTTCAGACAAATGAGAAGAGTCTCCTCTACAGCTTCTTTGGTTCTAGGATTTAGCTGTGTTTATTTTTTTTTTCTTGTAGTCTAAATAATTCTGTTGAAATGAAATTATTTTTTTTCTGAGAAAAAATGAATATGTTTCAGAACTTAAATTATATTCTATTTACATTTCAAAAATCAATTGAATACATTTTTTTGTTCACACACGTTCAAGTCATTATTTGCGTGCATAAATTTTCTCTACTGTTATTTTTTAAACTTGATTCTCGCAAATCCTGAAGCAGTGTATTATTGTACTCAGAAAAGTAAATTTCTGCTGCAATTTTCATCAAACATGTTCTGTACTTTGTCATGAGAGAGCAAATTTAGAGCAGCATGCTTTACTAGCTCAACAATACAACAAACAAACAGTTACATTTTCCAATTCAAACATTTAAAATTGTCTACAACTCATCAATAGGCAAATTAACGATCTCAGCTGCAAATTATAGCACCTATTTGACAAAAGTTCAAAAAGAATTTTACTCTTGCATGCATACTTTTAACAGAACGGTATTATAGATGCATTGTTCTTAAAGCTCAAGATCTAAGTTAGGCAGCTGATCCTGGTACCAAGAAAGCTGTGGAGGAGCCTCCTCTGGTTGGCCTGTGGTGGCATTTCCTCCTCCACAAAAGTTTATTCCACCTCCTAAGGCCATATGTGGAGGTGGAGCTGAGTTTTGTTGTTGTGGAGGAGCTGGTACTTGAGCATTCATTTCATTAAGTGCCTGCATCTGCATGTCAGGGAAACCTTGAGTTGATGGTGGAGTGAATGTTGCAGCTTGGTGCATGACTTCTTCATAACTTGCATCCATTGGCCAAATGTCATCGATGAAGTTTTCAGGGTCCATCATGGCTTGGAAGCCCATTGGCTGGTGTAAGGTGCCTAAATCATACAGTGAATTGTATGAGTCGTTGGAAAAATTTGCATCCAGGGAAGGGAAAGCCGTTGACCCTGTTGAGAGGTTATTACATGGAACTGACTCTCCTTGCATTGGTTGATACAAAGAAGAAAGCATTGAGGTATTGAGGCTAGACATGGAATTTGCTGGCCATGGCTGATGAGGTTCTTGCATAAGAGATACCTCTGCAGGGTTGTTACTAGGCCTTCCATACATCGAGTCTCTTGCCTCTGGCTGAGGCTTAAGACGCAGATCTGCAAGATTAATCATGTCATCTGGCCATAGCTGGTGCACATGAGATGTTTGAGTAATGTTCTTGCTCGATGTGCAAGAAGTTGGATTTTCTTGCATTGACCGGTACAGAGGGAGGTTAGATGTTTGAGTAAAGTTTTTGCTTGATGTGCAAGAAGTTGGATTTTCTTGCATTGACTGGTACAGAGGGAGGTTAGATGTTTGAGTAATGTTTTTGCTTGATGTGCAAGAAGTTGGATTTTCTTGCATTGACTGGTACAGAGGGAGGTTATTGGTAGGCAATGTCACGGTGTTTTGTATCCCTGGTTGCTGCATCATCGGTAACCCAGAAGGGGTATTCCCACTGCTCAATGATGTGGATCTCATTGGCCTTAGCTGAGGCCCTGAAATCACAAGTGTTGGATGAACAATGGGAGGCAAATACCTTGAGCTTCCTGCAGAAAACATGTTTGGCATGTTTGTGGAGGTATTCCACTGCATTGTATTATTACTGCTGCTGCTGTTGTTAACTCCTAATCTGTGTCTGTTATAATTCTCTTGAACAGGTTTATGAAGAGAGGACACATTGTCAACTGGGGCAACCATTTTTCCCTTTGCAAGGGTCCTAGCGTCCATAGTTTCATTTGCATTGGAGCTTCCTTCTTCCCCTTTCTGAAAAAAGATGTTGCTCAAAAGAGCAGCAGCACAAGCTTGCCAATTTTCATTTGTAACGATCTTGTTTCTCTGATGAGGTCTATCCCCCATGCCAACTCTGCCAACATTATTGGTGTTGACAGTTCTGTTTTGCTGAGCTGCAGAGCCAGGAATAGTGAGTGGCCTATTATGGAGTAATGGAAAGGGAAGAGGACGGGTCTGAGCATTGAAAGAGACTGGATTTGTTGGTGCTATTGGAGTTGGCTGGTGCATGCTCTGAGTTCCTGACACATTTTCACTGGTGTTGAGTTGCTGTTCCTGAAGTGCTGCAAGTTTCTTAGCAGCCACCTTTTCAGCAACTGGTCCCAAGCCCTTCACAAACCGCAGAAGGCTTTCTTTGTAGTTAGTTGTACTTTCATTCAACTGCAATACCAACATGCACCGGTAAAATTGTAATAGTTTTTATACCAAAAAATTTGAAACTAGGTGATGAAGATATACAGCTACATGGAAGTTATATTATCTCATCAGTTGAAGAGTTACATGGGAGTAGTATTAAGAATTAACACAAGAGTATCATGTTTGTCTTTCAAATTTGTAGTCACCAAATGAAATTTTATATATACCTTGTAGAATCAATAATAAGAAAGTTTTATGTGCTATTCCGATTCCACTTTTTGTACTACTTTATTCCACATCTACTGTGTATTATGCATTTTCCAATTACTAATAATTTGCTGTTAGCATGTTTTAAATCACTAACACATATAGTGCATGTTTCGGGGGAAAAACGGAACTTACTTGAATGTTAGCCTTCTTACTAGCATCTAGGACATCAAAAGACAAGGGCATACTAGGAGGAAAATACAAGTCTCTTTTCTGTGTTTCAGGAGAGTTTGTGCTCCCTGTATCAGAAGGAAAACACAATTAGTTGCTCTTATTCATTCAAACAAATAAAAGAATGAATAAATTAAAAATTTAAAATAGTTACAATTTTGTATCACTACATCAATTTTTCATACCACTTTGTTTAGGAGCAACCCTTTTTGGAGTTCCTTGTTGCCCTTTTTGTGCCTTTCTATTTTGGCGTTTCTTGCTTTGTGAAAATTCTGGATTAAGATGTTGAGAGTCAACATTCAGAGCCTCAAAAGTCCACTTAGAGTATCTACTGATATCTTCTGCCTGAAAGACATTAAGTTGAACAAAGATTATTCAAAATTTTATTAGGAACAAGCTTGAATAACTTGAACCTTTCTGTTTTATTTGGTCTTACCACTTCATGGTATTTTGATCTTTCAGAATGAACACTAGTTGCATTGGAGCATATCAGAAATATATCACGCTGCACATCATTGGAATAGAATGAAATGTAAGTCTGAGGAAGGGAAAATGTTTCACAACAACTAGGTACTAAATAAAGTGGTGAGATATGTTTGAAAAGAGGTTCACAGACATGAAACTAGATACCTTAATCACATTATTCTGGATAATGTGAGTAGTGAAATTATGAACAACAGAGACAAAAATGAATATGCATAATAATTCTAAAACTTAAAGTTATGTGTGTGATGATTTCAAACCTTGAACTGTTCAAGTTCTGTGTATATGCCCTCATGAAGTTTGGCCCTCATGGTAGCAAAATCCATTGGTTGCTTGACAATTTCATAGTAGTTATGAACCTTTCAAAGTAATTATTCAACATAAGTAACAAAACTCAACAATCAAATCAACAAAAGGTAATTCATTAGATCTTCAAATTAAAGGTAAACAACTAACCACGTTAGGATTAACTGGTTCAGAAAATAGTTCATCCACGTCTCTCCTGCACATTTTTACAGTTTTATAATTATTTATACAAATATTTTCTAGTAAGATATTTATAATAGAAAAATCATCGAGAAGATTCAATACTCATCTTTCTTATATATATTCAATTTTTTTATTTATAACTTAAACTCATACTTAGATTTCTGATCTTTTATTTAATTATGAATATTTAAAAATATGATAAGATGATTGTCACCTTTGCAGAAAGTCGATAATTTTCTGAAGAATGTTCTTCAGTGGCACACCACTTAAAGATGAGTCTGCATGTGAAAAAGTACAATAATTATTATAATAAGAACAACATTTGAAAGTTGCAAATGCCAATTCTACTTGTTTTCTTCCTGAGATTAGTTATAAGCATACCATTTGTTCCTGAAGAACTTGCATTTTGTGATTGTTTTGCTATTTCCTGTATTGACTTTGATGTGGCAAAAGAGTAGAAAAAAAGTGAATAAACAGAGAAAATACAGAGCAAGTGGTTATATCAAATATTCATTGGACACACAAATCAGAGACTTCAAGTTTGTCATGACAAAAAGTACAACATTGCAAGAACAACATCAATGCTTCACTAAAGTAATCATAAATTTGGTCTTTAGCAAATTTACTAAAAAAATTGATCACAAATATATTGAATAATATTTATTAGAAAAAAAGTGGATGATGAAATTATTTTTTTAAGAACAATGTGCATGGTCAACGACTTGGAATTTCAATTTCCCTCATAAAGTTTACTTAAAGAGCTAAGGCAAAAAACACTTTGATTTGTACTATTACTATTATATTGAAGAACTCCATATTCTTTTATATTTTCTGTTTATAAGGATTAACAAATTATCATCATGTACCTTGTAAACTCCATTGAACTTCATTAAAGTTGACAAGATACATTTTCCCTTATATATCTAAAATAACTAGTAGAACTGTCATGTGCTTAGATTTTTTTCAAGAAATGTTATATCTCAATTTTGTAAAATTTTTTCATATATAAAAAAGTTATTTAAGTTAGACAAATAGTCTTCTAATATGTATCTTCATTCAATAAATGAAATTTATAATATATATACTTTGTTTTAATAAGACATAATTAAAAAAAGAAAAAAGAAAAGAAGATACACACCGTGATTGAAGAAATTAATTCACAAAATTCTTTGTTCTTGCGTGCCTTCTTTGCTGGACCTTCTTCATTATTGAAGTCACTTAATTCATCTAATATTTCCTTTGTTGCTTTTCCTTTTCCTTTGTTTTTTGCATCGTTGTTGATTGATTTGTTCTTCTTTTCCAAAGCCATAGCTATTTTTCTCTCTTTTTCAAGTTGCTTCTTCTCTTCCAAAGCAACGATTCTACTACTTCTTCTTCTGTCCATGTTTTCAGCATCTTCTTGAAATTTTACATGTTTGTGTTTAGAACCTGTCCATATCAAGACATGCATTTGAGAAGTTAGATTTTTTATTGTACATTCTATTTAGTCATTAGTTTCAATATGAATTTTTTCTTGAAGTTTTAGTCATTTTAATATAAAAAAAAAGTATTTTATCTTCGATTTGATTGATGAGTTAAAGTAGATACATTATAATGCTAATAAGAAAGAAAACAAATATGAAAATGATAGACAAATGGTAAATATAATTTTTTTTTTACTATGTTCATATATCATTATTTATCTTAATACAATTTCTAATTATAGTGAAAAGTTATATATATTTAAAGCAAAAGTTAAATTTCAAGGATAACAACATATGTTAACTATTTTTTACTTATGAATGATGAGGGCCAAAAGTTATTTTATAAACAAAAGTTATGACTAACAGGTACATGCATAAATCAAGCTAGAACTCAACCTCATGATGAACTTATAAGGTAAAGTTTTTTACTTATATACTTTTATTTTGGACGTACCTTTAGTCAATGACTGATCTTTAATATATATTTTCACGATGAGGATGTTCAAATACTCCCTAATTGATCTAATATCTTATTATTTGAAGGAACCACCTCTAGTTTCTTAGGCATTTTTTCATGAAAAGAAAACACAAGATAATAAATTTGGTCTTTAACTAAGATTTTAAATCGTTGTCCCAAATACAAGTTGATTATGATTCACTTCTTTCTTAGAAAAAGATGGTAAAATATAAATAATCATGGTCCTTATAGATCAAATCATCCATGTAATATAAAAAATAATAATTTCATATATTCGATATCTTTCTCTTTCAACGAGATCTCAATTTCAACGACAATTTTATTAGATAGATCTCTATGTGAGATCTTTAACATATCTCGCTAAGTATGAGATATCTCAATTCAAGGATAAAAATATAATGAAACAATAAAATGTAGATGAATACAAATATATAATATTATTAAATTTGATACTCATATTTTATCTTTTTATTCACATTAAAAATATTTGGTTTTACTAATTAGAATTCAATCAATAAATAGAGATGCATTCTTTACTGATGTGCATTCAAAATAAATAAAAATATTTAAAAAATAGTATTATTTATTTTTAGAAAAAGAAAAGAAAATAATGTTAATTAACATTTAGTTACACATGCACATGGGTACACAAAAACATGCACTCCTCCCTATATGCACGCGCGTACATCTACTCGTGTAAAGCGCGTGTGCATCTACTCGTGTAACTTCCTGAGTTACTTAATATCTTTTATTATATCTATGAGGACCCAAAGACTTTATGTATGAAAGTTATGACTAATAAATATATAAATAACTCAATTTCACAAAATTAGTTTATTCAATGTTAGAATTATATTTCACTTATATATATATTTAATATATATATATATATATATATATATATATATATATATATATATATATATATAATTCTAATTATGCCCATGTACTCCAATTGACCTAAATTCCTTATTGTTTGAAAAAACCCTCCCTTTTCTTTGGTACTTTTTTTTTTTCACAAAAAAGCAAACATGTGATGAATGTGTTTAAGCTCTTTCTTAAGGAGAAACGATAAAAAAAATCTCAATTAGGGATCAATCATCCATCTAATTAGAAAAGGAACTCTTGATATTTTAAAATTTCTCTTTAAATGATATTTACTTCAATGGCGGATCCAACTCGTATCCTTACGGACAAAATATCTCAAACGTGAAAAAAAAAGGAAGATCTGACGATAGATCCGATAAAACCACTAAAATAGAAAATTATATGAAAAGAGATTTTAAGTGTAAATTAACCTTACAAAATCGATTAGTAAGATATAATTTTCAAAAAATAAAAAATAAAGAGATTAAAAGTCAATTAAAAATAATAATCAAAGAATTATATATATCCACGCAAAAGTGTTTTTTTTAGGAAAACTGATGTTTAATAAGAACTTGCATATAATTTAGGGGACAAAATGAGAATAAAAGGAAATCAACAACAAATTTGGAAAACAAGTTGAAAATAAAAATTAATTAAGAAAATAATTATATATGGTTTTCATTCAAACAAAATCTCTAGCTAAGATTTTTAATAGGATGTTTAAGAAACATACCCATGTTGTCGGATAACATCAACCTGGATAAAAATTAATACAAGAAAAAATGATTAGTATATCATAGAAAAAAAAACACAAATTTTCAAGTCATATAGAAGGAAGGTGAAAGGTAAAGAATTAACCAAAGCCACAAAGTAAAGAGAGTAAGAAGAACCTATTCTTTTGAAAGCTTGAAGTGTTCCAAGTTTCACAAATCTCTAGTTTTTCTGAGCATGCAAGAACTTTACCACTTTCAATTGATCACTTCTCAGTCTTGAGATAGACAAGATTTATAAGTGATTAAAGTTGGTACCATTGTCTGTCATTGGTTCACTAATGGTATAACGTAAATTTGACAGCTGGTTAGTGATCAAATTCTTCATTCTAAAATATGTAAAAGTTTATATATTAAAATTAAATTCCTATTAATAAAATAATAAAAATATTATTGGTACTTAAAATAATTTTTAAATTGATCACTACAATGAATTAATCTTTAAATTAGTCACTAACATTAACTACCAATATTTTAATATATAAATTAATCAATGTTAGAGACCGATTCATTGTAGTGACCTATGATGTACAAATACTTTAATTTGGATTATGTATCCGTATTTAATACTTTAGGATATTTTGTTGAGATTGATCAATGAAGTATATAGTCTATAAAGTAGTAGTATTTTTATGATAACAATAATTTATAACTTTATGTTGACAACTTTGATACATATGATTTTAATTTGGATTCACACAATAAAAATCATATATTTATCATGTTTTAAGAATTATTACATATTTTTAATATGCATATATCACGTATCGTATCATATTATTTTCAAGATGAACATATCGACGTATTTAGGTATTTGTACATCATATATAATGACCAATTTAGAAACTATTTTAATAACCAATAACTTTTAATTTATAAATTGATATTTAAATTGATCACTATAATAATTAATTATTGTTTTCATTAAAATTAATCATTATTTAGGGATTTTATTGTACTTGTTATACATGTGTATGTATTAATTCTAGCTAGAACAAAAATTGGACAAGTTTTCACCATTAAAATTAGTAAAATAAAATTTAACAATGTTGATTTTAGCAACCGATATTTTTTAATATAAATTATTTATTAAAAATAATTTTTTCATAGGTGAAAAAAAAAACTCTAATAATCTATGAATTTAATAATCGACGGTAATTGGTGGTCTTTGACTATCAAATCGGTGTTTGAACCAAATTTTAGTCACCATTACAGTTTAACTACATTTAACGATCACTAAATCTGTGACTATATCATATAATTTTTTATACAAGTGAAAACATTCTTTTACTAATTATTTTGTTATAGAAAAATAAGTTTTTTGCCACTGAAAATTTCAGTCAGTAAGTTGAAAATTCAAATTAACATCGAATATAAATAAGTCACCAATAACATGAAAAAAATATATTAATTCAGTTGTTAATGTCGATAACAATATATATATTTTTTTAATTTTGAGATCGAAAATATCAATCTCCAATTGAAAATTTTTTATTGTAAGAAGATTTTGTTATATTAATTTGTATTTTTTTTCTAGTACAATTTATGACATAAGTACTAGAAAGAAGTGAGTTAATTCACTTATTGAAAGTTCATTTCCTATTAAGTATGCATGTATATAACAGAGAAATATATTAACTTTATTTATTAATTAATACCATCTTTACTTTAAAATCTTAAAATAATAAATTTTGTTTTTTATATGATACTCTACTTACACTTGTATTTTCATTACATGATTGAGTTTTTCTTAAAGACAAATTATCAATTATAATATTACTAATCCATACAAGAGATTAACAAAATCTTAAGTAATGAGTTTATAAATATTTTCTTTTTTTATAATGATTGGCTTTCTCATCTTAAATATCAAACTTATACTCATATCTAAATTCTCAACAAATTATCATGTATAATAAAAGAAATAAATAAACTTGCATTTTATTTCCTTTGTAATAGTATTATCAAATAACTACTTAATTAAGTTCTAAGTACTTTATTAATTTGAGTTTATTATTAAAAAATGTTGTCCTATTGATTATTCAAAATATTTGTTATTTCTATCTAAATACTTTGTCATTTTATTTTTGTCGTCAATGAGATGACAGATGGTAATTTTTGTCTTTTTATTTTTAACTTGATGATCAATTTGCATCTTTTTTAACTAATTTAAGTGTTAATCAACTTACTCTTTGATAGAAAAGGTGACAATTAAAATAAAATAGTACAAAACTTAAATGAAAATGAAAAATGTTTTAAACATTCAATAAAAAAATGTTGATAGGAAGACGATTAAAAATACTTAAATTTACAAAATACCTATAACTTAATTAAAATTTACATATATTTTATAAGAATGAGCAACACTAATTTCTAAAAAAAAATGTTAAGAAAAAAATAAATAATATTCCACTTTAAAACTACAAGAGAACATATCAGGATAAAATTTATATTAAAAAGTAAATTGAATAATATTTATAAATAAAAAGTAAATAATATTTGAAAATTATAAAATTTATTGTTTATATTAATTTTAAAATTAATAATAATAATTCATTCATTATCTTATTTATAAAATAGTAAACATTTAACTTTTTAATTAATATTTTACTGTTTTGGAATTAAGTTAGTGTTATAGTCAATAATAAAAACTAAGGAAAGAACATTAACGATATGATATAGTAAATTTTAATTGTCTTCATTCATGTATTATATTATGTATTCAAGTAAGGGTAAGTAAGGATACTCATGCACAATATACACTCGATTATCCTTTATATTATAAGAATGAATAAGAATGGGTTCAATAACAAATAAAGTTAACATTACTATTAGACTAAAATTCTCTAATTTTTTTGATTTAGAAATAACTTTTTCAATTATTTTTATATTACCATTTCCATGATTTAATTATGCGGTGTCGTTAATTTTAATTAAAACTTAAAGATTTAGAATAATTGAAATTTTATTTACATTTTAAATATATAAAAATGATGACTAGAACAATTTTGATTTTTAATTAGATATAAAATAAATAATTATAACAAATAATATATAATTTAAATATTAATGGGTTAAACATGTTTTTAGTTCCTAAACTTGAACGTAAAATTGAAATCTGTCACTCCCAAATTTTGATATATTTTTGTCTCTAAATTTTAAAAATGAGTGGATATAGTTATTTTAATCCAATTGTGTTAAATTTGTTTGCGTGTCAAGATCGTTTCATGTTGGAGTTTGAATTATTTACAGCGTTTAACACGTTTCAGCTCAAATGTCAGTTTAGAACATTGTTTAAGAAGTCCAAAAAATTAATGTCGTTTGATTAAAATGACTATATTCATTCATGGACCAAATTGTATCAAAGTTTGAAAAAGAGACAAATCCTAATTTTATGTCTAAGTTTAGGAACTAAAAACATATTTAACCCAATATTAATCTAATGATTGAAATAATTCTTAGTTTTTCTCCTTTTTTGATAATGAGGATGAGGATGTGCTTAATTGGATTTTAGATGACATTGAGATGTTAAAATATTTTGCTCTTCTAGTATGAAATGTGTTGAGTATGGATACTATAATACCGTAGTATCATAATATGTTTTTAAATTTGTTCTTGTGACTCATTTTTTTTCAAGGAGTGTACTTGTTTATTTTTAATGAAAAAAGAATACTTTTAGAAAATTTATTTTTTAAATGTTTTGAAATTTTAAACATTTTGCCAATTACTTTTACAATTGAAGTTTTTACTCTATTATGTTAATTTACCTTTATGTTTGTTTGTTAGTTATTTTACTGGGATGATAGTGTATTTTACACAAGAGGAGCAAAGGATAATTTAAATGAGTCTATATCTCACATATGGGTTAGACTTAACTCAGAATAATTTCTCCTTAACGAACTCCTCTTAAAAAAAAAAACATCATACACAATAGTAAAAAATGAAAGTTGGGCACGGTTAGTAGATTGTGTGGGTAGTCTTAAAATTTGATTTAATTGTTATAAAGCACCAAAATGCAAGATAGGAATGTCAAGAAAATTTGTACCTTATCCACGGATAAAAGTTGCAATGAATAAGATAGAGAACGAATATTGTAAATGAATACCCACGGATAACGAGTATGAGTATTTTTCATACCCGTATGTTAATGGAGCGAGTACGAATATCATAGTATCCGTAGACAGACTCAATGGTAAAACAAGTAAAGCCACTTGCTTTGCTTTATACCTCTGACAAAAGAAGGCTTAAAAAAATTACTATTAATATTTCCTTATTAATTAATTAATTATAAAATTATTTTTAAGAAAAAAACCTCAAAAAAATATTTTTTATACTAATATACCTCAATTAAATTAATTATAAGATTATGTTTAAGATAAAAAAGACCTCAAAAGAAAATTTTATTACTAATATATCTCTATTACAATAATTATAAGTTTATCTTTGAGAATAAAATTTAATTAAATTATCATTAGTGTATGTTAATTTTGATTGGTATTAAAAAATGATAATTAATGATTTAAAATTTTTATTTAGTACATTATAATTTTGTTTACTAAGGAGATAATAATCAGTTATTTTTATTCTCTTATAATTATATTTCCTTCTTTTATCTTAATATCTCTTTGTGACTTCATAGTATATTTGAACAATTTAAAATATATGAAGATATTTTTTTTTACGTAGTGTTAAAAAATTAAAGTCATTAGATTGTATATTTTTTAAAGAACAATATTTAAACCTTGAAAAATCTTAAAAAAAATATAATTTGTTGTATAATGATGGATTTGATTTATTTTCATAATTAAATATCTTAAGAGAAATTATAGGTTTGGACAATGATATATCGATTGACATTCTTAACTATATAAAAAGATTATATTCTTTTCGGAATATATATATATATATATATATATATATATATATATATATATATAACTTATAGAATAATGAGAATTATGTATTCTAGTGTGAACCATGAGTTAGCCTTATTATCTGTCGAAAAACAAATGTTAAATGAAATTAATTATGACAATTTAATAAATAATTTTGCATTAAAAAAACTAAAAAAATAAATTTTAAATAAAAAGTCTCATGTTTTAAGTTTGTTTTAGGCTTTCCAAACTCTTGAGTCGCCCTTCACCCATGATACCCGTACTCATTATACTATAATTTAAATTAAAAAAAAAAACATGATTAAAGTATTAACACATTGATTTTGAATGAGTTATTTTTTATCTATTGATTTTAATAAATCTCCATTTCTTTGAAAACTGACATTTAACATTATTTAAATGAGTTATTTGGACTTTGTTTGAAATTTATAAATGATTTTTATTATATTTTATTTGAATTTATGGTTACAATATGTTGTTAAATATTATTTTTTTTGTAAATATTAGTGGATACTCGTGGATATTAAAAAATCATGCGGGTAACGAATACTTGCATGAATATGGAGATGTATATGAAGTCAATATTTATCCAATGAATAGGATACGAGGAAACTACTATCCAAACCATATCTACTGTGTTGACACCCTAATGCAATAAGTGAATTTTCTTTTGATCTGAATTTTAATAAAAAGATGACAATCTTATTTTGGAAGTAATTATTTGAAATAATGTTATTTGCGTTGATCATAGACCTAGAGAAACGAAAATAATGATGTTACAATATTTCAATGATTGATCTGTTCACATTTGGCTGTAACTCCAAATTTGTGTATCAACTGATATAAATTAAAAATATGGATAAAAAAAATCTAAAATGTGGGTTATATATTTTAATCTGTTGATAATCTTATAAAAATAGAGGTTTATTATTCTTATTTTTATTATTAATGGTGATTTAGGGTTTAGACCGATGTTTTTAGTTCTGATTTTGATGTCATATTGGAATTTGTTGTTTTTCAAAATTCTAATATATTTTAGTTTTTAAATTTTAAAAGTTAATGAATATAGTTTTTTCTAATTTAATTATGTTAAGTGTATATGATGTGTCAAATATATTTTTTAGTAAATATTAAAGAAGAAATTTGTGTTAAATTGTTTAAATAACTCAAATCATTCTATAAAACATACTTGACACGAATATAATATAATTGAATTAAAAATACTATAAAATTTAAAAAAAAATCAAAATTTCAGAAAAAAAAAAATTTAATTTTACTTCAAAAGCACTAAAATATACTTAACATTTTTCTAACAAACCGGGAATAAATCCCAAATACTCATCCTTAATATTTAGAAGAAATTTATGGTGAAATTTTAATATTCATTACAACTATACTTTGTCTGGCATAGCAGCTGGAATATTAATGCAAATTTAAATTATTCATTAATAGTGTATTCAATGAATTTATGCGTAACATGGCTCTTAGTGAAATTATTTATTAATTAACTTTAACGTTTATGTGCAAGAAATCAATGTGATATTTATTGCGTAGATCAGGTTTTGAATTTCATTGAATTGGGCATAATGCTAAAAATTCGTGAAACAAACGGTACCGTTACATTGAAACAATGGGTAGCCGTTTCAACAGGTTTGTTTAAACTTTCCACCACGTAAAGAAGATACGTTTTCTTATATTTTCTCAAACATTTAATAATTCATTTATTGTCATAATTATATTGATTAATAAATTAATTAATAGCTCATGAGTACGTGAAAGTTAATGGGATATTTTTATAGAATAAGTTATATATATATATATTTATATATATATATATATATATATATATATATATATATATATATATATATAATGTTCTGTCACAATTTCAAAAAATTAGAGTAAGTTAACATATTCTAAAGGTTAATATACTTTTATATTTTACTTTTATTTGGTGTTCTTATTTATTTCTTCAATTAAGTCTCATTTTGTGTTTAAAAAATTAATTTAATTAGGGATGTTAAAATGAGTCAACACGGATTAACTCACTACGGGTCGAGCTAAACAAAGATCACTTCAATCCAACTCACTTTTTTGGTGAGCTATAAATATTTTCACCTGACCTAACCCACCATGGGTTGGTGGGTTGACTCACTTTTGATTTTTTTTACAATTTATTTTATATGTTTATTGTATTATAATAAGAGCAAATTAACTCAATTTATGTTGTATGATAGTGAAATCGAAGTGTTCACTTAATTCTCTAAGTATTATTATAAAGATAGTAGTTAAATATTAAAGTATCAACGTATATAATTCACAAACAAATAAATAAAATGTTCAAACTATTTAAATATTACAAAATAACATTATAGCATTTAAAAATATGATATTGTTAACCTATATAATTAGGAGTAGTAAATAATTATTAAAAAAATTAAAAAAAATTGTAAAAAAATGTTGGTGTGTTAAGTGGGTCAATCCACCTTCAACCCGGTTTGAACTCGTGGGTTAAGTGAGGCGGGTGTAGTTCAACCCACCTTTAAAAGGTTTAAATTTTTCTCAACCCAACCCGACTCGAACCCGTGGTGAGTCGGATTGACTCACGAGTTGAAATCCATTTTAACATATATAGTTTTTCATATATTACAATTGAGGTAGTATTATTTTCATAGATGAAGTGAATATTCTTGTAAAAAATTGGTGGAACTTAAACTATACTTAATTAACTTAACTTATGTTTTGAATTTCTAATAAATTTGAGAATTTTCAATTGAGTCACTAATAAATATTTGTGGTCTATTGAGTACTCAATAAATATATTTTTTTGAATTGAATTCTGACAGTTAACTTCTTTGATTAAGCCGGTGATATGACTGGGTGACATGGTTATTATTTTGTCAAGTCACTTTGTTTAATCATTGCCACATATTATTTTTATAATTTTATAATTTTTTTTTATTTTTATGAAATTATAAAATTATAAAAATAAAAAATATGAAATTATAAAATTATAAAATTATTAATTTTGATTTTTGTGTAACTTTATAGTTTCATATGTCATAATTTTATATTTCATAATTTTGTATTTATACATTTAATATTTTTATAATTTACATTTATTTATTTTGAAATTTATAATTTTAATTATTATGTTTAAATTTTTTAATAAATCTTCTGAAAAGTAACGGTTTTTAAAATAGTGATATTTAAACAATTATAGTTTTATTATTTTAATTTAAAATTGTATAATTATAAAATTATGATTTTATTATTTGATTATTTGAATGAAAGTCTAAAATATATCATAATTATATATTTCACAAAATCATATTTTATAATTATACAATTTTAAATTAAAATATTGAAATTATAAAATATAAAATTATAAAGTATGATATGTGACGAGGTGACCTGCAAAATAATATTGCAAAATAATAATCGGGTTAGAGTCACACCACTCTAATGAGTAAAAAGTTAACAGTAATGACTCAATTGAAAATAATAGGTTTATTGAGTACTAATCCACCACAAAAATTTATAAATTTATTAAGACTCGATTTAAAGTTCCAAATTTATTAGAGATATAATTAAACCTAAAATTTATTTCTTAACTTTTGAAATATTACTTTCAAGCATAAACAAAATTTTTGACGTTATATTTTAAACTTAAATTCTTGCAAAAACTAAAACAGTTCCAAGAAACCAAATAAAAGAACTTCCGAAAATTTCATCCAACATGTTCCATATTTAGTCTCAATAACAAGTCAATTTGGGAATGGTAGAATAAAAAAATCAAATCTGCAAAATTTACAATGCTGTTACTTGAACAAACCAGTAGTACAAAAGCACCAAAGATATGTCGCATGTTGTACTGTGACAAAACTAATATTATGAATCGAATCCATTAGTTTCCACACTTAGAGATGAAGATCTAAGTTAACTTGTTTATAATTAGTATCCCCAAGAAGTTCTGAAGAAGCCTCTTGTACAGATGATGTTGATGCTGATGATGAATTTGGTACCTGTGGAGGAACAGATTCCTGCCTTAACTGCATTTGCATGTTAGGTGTTTGGTGCATGACCTGACCGAGATTTGCCTGCATTGTGTAACTGCTGTTGTTGAAGTCTGGTGAATTCAACAAGGCTTGAAATGAGGTGCCTAAACCATACCATGAAGTGTTTGAATGATTAGAATGTTGGCAGCTACTAAAGAAGGAAAAAAAAAATATAGTTATGATTGAGCGGTTCTCACCTGGAATTGAGCCTCCTTGCATTGGTTGAGACCAAGGGGTTACCCTTGAGGGAATCATGCTAAACATGGCGTTTGTTTTCCATGGCTGATTCACCAGAGACAACTCTGCAAGATTGTGTCTAGGCATGTCATACATCGAGACTCTCGGCCTTGGTTGATTCACAAGAGATGACTCAATGATGTTGCTTCTCATGCAAGACATGGTGTCTTCTAACAAAATGCTTGGCATGAGTGGTTGCCCCGAAATGCTATTTCTGTTGCCTGATAACCCTGAGATTATGCTTGTTGGATGGTGAGGAGAAAACACATTGTTGGTGCTGGTGCTGCTTCCATTGGCTAACATGTATGGAACACCAGTTGAGGTATTCCACTCTCTAGTGTTGTTGCTTGTTTTGTTAACTCCAAAGTGGATTCGGTTAGTTTCCTCTTGAATAGGTCCAACAGAAGAAGAAGCATGGTCAACCGGAGAATCCAGTTTGCCCTTTGAGATGCCCCTGAAGTTCCTGGTGTTATTAAGAATGTTGTTTTTTGGAGTTGCAGAACCAGGAATAGTAAGTGACCTATTGAGAAAGGGAAGGGCAAGAGGAAATGTCTGAGCATTGAGAGTGTCTTGTTGTGTTGGTATCTGTGGAGTTGGTTGATGCCTAATTTGAGAACCAGAAGCATTTGCCAGGAGGTTCTGGGATGAAGTGCTACTAAAGCAAAGTTGTTGATGCTGAAGTGGTTCAAGTTTTTTGGCCGCAACCCTTTGAACGATTGGTCCCAAATCCTTCACAAACTGCAGTAGACTTTCTTTGTACATCAATTGGTTTTCATTCACCTAAAATAGCAGCATGCATTATGAATGGTAATAGTTTTTTTAGCCCAAATTCTGAAGTTGGTTTTAAGGCAAGTGGTGAAGAATTGAAATAACAACTACATGGAAGTAATACTAGTTTGAAAAGTTGTATGTGAAAGTTGTATTATATCACATGTCCATTTTGTCTGATTTATAGCCATCATCAAATCAAATTTTAAGTGTTTAGAATGAAATGTTCTAATAAGGAAGTTTATGTGCAAATATGACCTCATATTTTGTTCTACTTTACTCCATATTCAATGTTTTGTGTTATACTTCTCCCAAATATTACTCAGTTACAATCAACTTCTATTATTGTTTATAGATCACTAACTCATGTAATTGTTTGGGAGAAAAACAGAACTTACTTGAAAGTTAGGCATATTACCACCACACAGGACTTCTGAAACCAGCGGCTTATACGTGTCCCTCTTTCCAACTTCTGTAAGATAAGCAAAATTTTGTCTCCCTGTATTAACAAAGCCTTGATCTGTTGGAATATCAACTACTAATTTTCATAATAATAACTGAAACTATCAATTTTGTTATCTTTGCTCACATATTGCTCTTTAACTATGTATGATCATGAAACTTTAGTATTAAGGATTATGAAAATGATGTTTATCACACATTTGTTATCAGAAGAAGGAGAGCAATAAGTTATTTTCTAAGAAAGAGGAATATATAACAGTGGTTAAGATTACATCTACATGAATTGAGGAGCAGGTTTTCATACCAGTAGAATCCCTCTGTGAGGTCTTTTGTTCCCAATTTTTTGGCTTTCTACCTGGGCGTCTCTTCATAAGGGAAGAGTCCAAATCAAGATGTTGAGGAACAACATCTAGAGCCTCAAAAATGAACTTAGCATGCCTACTAATGTCTTCAGCCTGAAAGATATTAGTTGAACAAAGGCAGTTTAAAACTTTACAGTGAATAATAACTTGAATAGCTCAAAAAAGCTTTCTACTTTGGTCATACCACTGCATGATATATTGAGGTTTTGGGATGAACATTCTTTGCATTTGAGCATATTAGAAGGATATCAAGCTGTAAATCATTGAAATAAAATAAATCATTAGTTTGGTATCGAGGGAAATTGTTCTCAACTAAATAAAGAGTAACAAAATAAGTTTAATTACTCTTTTGGTCCCTATTTTTGATCAAAAGTGTCAAATTGGTCCTCCGGCTTTTTTAAGTTTCAATTTGGTCCCAAATTTTGAAAAATTGATGTAAAGTGATTCTTTTCGTTAAATTTCTTGAAACAGATCAAGAATTTTTCATCAAAATTGAAGTTGTTAATAATATAATTTGCTTTATTGATGTAATTAACATAATGATAGTGTCAATTTTGATAAAAAACCATGGATTCGCTTAAAAAAATTTAACAAAAAAGACCAAATTGCATCAATTTTTTAAAAATCGGAACCAAATTGAAACTTAAAAAAACTAAAAGATTAATTTGACACTTTTGGACAAAAACAGGAACTAAAAGAGTAATTAAACATAAAGAATATTTGTTTACACTATTCCTATCTAGAGTTTGTAAAAAACAAAAAATTGAGAAACTATGAAAACAAATGGTTTTCAAACCTTGAAGAGGTTGAGGTCTGTATACATATTCTCATGAAGCTTGGCTCTCATTGTGGCAAAATCCATTGGCTGCTTCACAATTTCATTGTAATTCTTCACCTTCAGAGCAAGTATGTTAAATATATGTGATTACTAAAACTCAATTATCAAACACAAAAAGAACTAACTAATTAAATCTTCAAAATTAGTGAAAAACAACAAACCACATCAGGATTGATTGGTTCAGCAAATAGCTCATCTGGGTCCTTCCTACACATTCAAACAACTTTATAATTATTTACAATGAATAAGTTTCAGTGAAATCTTTGTAATGGAACATAATATAAGCTTTTCTTCACCTTTGTAAAAAATCGATAATAATCTCAAGGGTGTTCTTCAATGGGATACCATTCAATGATGATTCTGCATGTAAAAGTAAAAAGCAAGATGATTGTTATTAGAAGCATAACATTTTACAAGAGCAACTGCAAAAAATACTTATACTTTTTGAGATAGTTAGAAGCATACCATTTGTTCTTGAAGTGGATTGTCTTTCCAATTCCTGTAATGAATTTGAAGTGGCAGAAAAATTGATAAAAGCTTATCAGAAATTTGTAAAGGAAACTCTAACTTAGTATATCACAGATTTAATAAAAAGTTTGCAGATGAAATTGTATTGAACTGATATTTGGTATGAAAGAAGTGAATAATGTCAAAGGTGTTTTTTTGAGAAAAATATATAGATGCATAAAAGGAGACAAATAAATTAACCAAAAGCATGATCATTTGTTGCTTTAGAGAAACAATTGCCCTCACTTAAGTTTTGTTAAATGGTTGAGACAAAAAGAAAAAGAAAAATAGAAACAATATATTTAGAATTAGTTGTGTTTTAGTCTCTAAGAGTGAATTTGACTTTAATATTCAAAACTTTAAAAGGTAAAAATAATTTTTGTCCCAATAATTTGAAAAACATGCAATTTTTAACTTCGTAAATGTAAACTTTAGGAACTAAAAACAGTTTTGAAAATTCACTATAATTTTAAAATTTGATATTTAGTAACTAAACATAGTAAAAAAGAATTAAGGCACACCAATTAGAAAAATGAATAAAACCAAAATTTTAAGTACTACCAAGTCTTAGTACCTTCATCTCTAAATATATGTTTTTGTTAATGAAGTCTTCTATTCATTCATACTTGACAAAATCATCTAGCGCTTTTTTGTGTGTATCACAACTCTTTTGTTCTTTATTATACAAGCATCGATTACAATTTTCTTGATCTTGAGTTATGTACTTTAATTTTCAACTTTCATCTTATTAAGATCTTGTGTTTTTCTTGTGATTAAACATTGTCATTTTCTTTCGTATAACACCTATTTCGCACCAGGTAGCTAACATAGAGGATTCAAAATTTTCTTATTTTTTATGACAAAAAATTTGGGTGTCAATGGCAAAACTAAGAGATTACTAAAGTGTCTATGAAAGTTTAACTCATTTTTTTTTGTCTTAATATCACTAGAGTGGTATTGTTGTAATGATTTTATGATATGAAATTCAGAGGTCAATATAATTTTGACTTTTCTTTGTAATTTTAATTATGTTTTTAATTAAGTTTAATAGTTATTAAATCTCCATGTGGAAAATAATGATGCATGTGGAGGAATTAATAATAATGGTAGCACTAGTAGATATTAAATACTTAGTGAGAACATTTATAAAATTTAGGGAGTAATGATGTACTTGTAATGCAATCATATATATGATTTTTTATAGAATATTGAGTTTTTTGTTTGTGAGAATTTTTTGAAATTTTGAGTTATAAAAACTCAAAATTGATATTATTAGTGTAATTTTTGACAATCAATTTCATTTCATGACTTATCACTCACATTTTCATATTTTTTTAATATAATGTTAATATCATTTTTCAAATTGAATATAAAAATGGTTTTTGTTAATTTTCTATTAATTTTATGAGTGTCAATGGTTACCAAGAAGTATTATTGAGATGTGACATAAATATTAAGTTAGGTGATTTGATGAAATATTTAAACTCCAATTATACACAGAGTCTGATAGACAAAGTTATCATATGGTGAAAAAAAAAATTGATTGAGGTTTCATACATTAAATTAAAGAAAAGAGTCATCAATATTCAACTAGAAATGTAGAAATCAACTTGTTGCTATATTTTTGAAAGCAATTTGTGGTTATTTATTTTATGAGAATTTTTTTATGTGACCTTTATAAACAATTGTTGAAATTATTTGTATTTGATTGCATCATGTGTTAATTTAAACATTTGCTTACTATTTTTGTTTAAGTTTAATTTCGTAATTATGTTATGATTGCATTTTAAGATTAGAATAGATGAACTTGAATGTAGTAGAGATAGAGAAAATTAATGATCATTTTAATTAGTTATGAATGGTTTGTTTTTAAATAAAAAAAAATGTTATATTTGTAAGTTATGTACCTCAACTTAGAATATTGTTAACAATGAATTCAAGATGCTAAATGTACAATCATAATTGCTATAAAATCAATTAAATAATCAAATCAACAAAATTATATTTTTTTGTGTATGCAATACTTGTATTTTAGGAATAACATTTCTAATTTATGCTTTACCAAGTTAAAATGCTCAAAATTATAAAGACACACCTTGATTGAAGAGATAAGTTGATAAAATTCTTTGCTCTTGCGTCTCTTCTTGGTTGATCTCTCTTCATCTTCATTAATATTATCACACAAGTCACCATGTTCCTCCATTGTTGCTTTTCCTTTTCCTTTGTTTCTAGTGTCATGGTTGATTGAATTGTCTTTCCTTTGTGATTCCAATTCTAGTTCTCTTTCTCTTTCTTGTCTCTTCTTTTCCTCTAAAGCAATAATTCTACTACTTCTTCTTTTGTCTCTATATTCTATTTCATCTTCTGATCTCATTTGTTTTCCTTTAACCCCTTTATGCATAACACATACATTTAAAAGGTTAAACTTTGCATTCTACATTCTATTTATGTCATTGACTTTGAAGATGTTATTTTTTTTTTCTTTAATTAATTTTGATATAAAAAATTGAAATGTGTGAATTCAATTTATCTTTAATTGTGTTTCTTTAAAAATTGATTTGTTATAATTATTTCACATATTATTTTCCATATTTTCATTTAAACAGGTAAAGCTAATAATAATGTCACATAACATGTATTAATTTCAATCAAGAAATACGATGAATGTACTATTTAACAAGGTAAGAGAATAAAAGTGGGTATGATCAATTTCATTGTGTAATGTAAAAAAAGATTTAAGAAAAGTTATAAGTAACAATAAAGAGTTTATAATATGTAGGTGCCTATATTTTTATTCATTTCAATGAAATTGTTAAATGAAAAAAAAATCATTCAAAATTTTCAAACACTAAAATTATGTTTGAACAATTTTGTTAGCTTATATAAAGTGTTGTGTTGTAGAATAGTGCATGTATATGAGCACATGATATTATATACATGCACACAAGTAGACATATCTCTCAGTCATCTTTCTATATTTCTGACTCCATCCTTCATCTATCTGAAGATCATAAATCATAGGAAAAATTCTTGTGGAAAACTCTGCACATTCAACCGATCAGAATGTATACATTTACTCAAGCTCAATCAATCACATTATACCACACAAACACAATCATACATATACCATTACTAAAATTATTTATAAAATAATTAATTTTTAAAATAACTAAGTTCACTTTTTGCTATTTTTTGAAGTCTATGAACATTTTAAAGTGCATGTGGCCTCCGATCCAATGGACATGACTCAAAATAGTTTAAAGTGAATTTTTATTTGTCTTTGATCATAAAGATGTTCTCAAATCTCCAATTTTGGGTTTTATTATGTAATTAGGGTATCATGTGAGAACTAGAAACTTTAGTAATTTTATATGTATGATTTTGCTTGTGTGGTATAATGTGATTGATTGAGCTTGAGTAAATGTATACATTTGGTTTGATTAAAACTAAAATTTGTGTTTGGTTGGTTTGTGAAATATTGAAATAATGTATGAGTTTGTTGTATGATAGATAAATCTCCTTTTGGGTGTATCAAATTGGTTAATAGATGCTTCCTAAGCATAATTGGAGTTAAATTATACCCATTTGTTGTAAGAAAGGAGTAAATTAGCAGAATGTGATTATGCCATAAAATTATTGGGTTGAACTATTTTATCTTATGTGTGAATGTGTTGCATGAATGTGATTATTTCACTCAACTAAAGTCTAGTGATTTAAAATTAAAAAAGAATTATTTAAAATTTGAGCTAAACTCAAGCTAAATTAGTTTTCAGTAGGTTACAACTCAAGTTTGATTGAGCTCAATTTAACACCTTCTTAGTCCTACAAATTGGTAATATAAGTTATGACATTGGTCAAAATAAATTTGGGAAATAAATAAAGAATGCCCAATTATAAAATGATACATCTATCACTTCAATTACATATTTACCAAAGGATAATGCGTTCATGATTAGTTGTTTCAATGTAAACCAATTTGTGTATTTTGTTAAAACCAATCAATGTAAAGTTTTCTTTTACAACTTAATTAACCCTGTGAATATTTTTTAATTTAAGAATTATTGAATTACAAAACAAAAAATATATAAGACTATAAAATTACACAACATTATTTTCTATACTAATATGAACTTGGGTTGATTAGGGTTCTATGAAATTACTAAAGATAATAAAATTAATAAATCTAAATGGTAGTTTAAATTACTAAAAAAAATCATTTTGATGAGATTTGAAATAAATCAATTGACTTACTAATCACTAAGTGAATTCAAACTTTTAGTCATCACCGTGTTAGCGACATAAAAAGTCACATGAAATGAGAGAAGGTTATGGTATGAAGGAATTGATGTTAATCCAAATTAAGTCATTCAAGAACACATTGAAAAGAAATTAATCACTAACTCAATTCAAGAACATATTGAAAGGAGATCAAGTGAGAAGTTGATTAAACATGAGAGTGAAGGATACATAAAAAAAAAAAAAAAATCAAATATGTTTTTTGCTCCTCAAATTTTAGTGAAAAATAAAATTAGTTTCTTTTTGAAATTTTTGACTAATTTAGTCATTTATCTTTATAAATGCGTAGATTTAGTCTTCTAACCAGATTTTATTAAGTTTATATGACATTTCAAGCGCATTTCATGATATATTAAAGTTGTTAACATTGTTTGACATGTTTTCACTTCAATGTTAACTCCCGTATGATTATGAAATGTGTTTGAAACGTGAAATAAACATAACAAAATTTAGTTAAAATGTTCAGATTCACATATTTCTAAAGTTAGAGGACTAAATTAGGTCAAAGTTTCGAAAATTGACTAATTCCAATTTTCACTAAGAGTTAAAGGACCAAAAATATATTTAAAAAAAATAATTAGGAATGTGATTCAAGAGAACTTTAAACAAGTCTAATCATGGACATAGTTCATGTTGGGAGACAAAATGAAACCATGGTAAATGGTCACAAAATAAATAACTCAACCATGAATTATATATGTTATTCATTGATGAAAAATTGGTCAAAGGAACATACCTAAACAGTGAAACGACATCAACCTGTGTAAAAATTTGAACAAGAAAGTTCATGAGTTCTCCCATAAAGAGTTGTATCACTAATCTACAAGACACAAAAAATGGTAAAATGGAAACATTCATAAAAAAAAAGTTAGAAGAAGAAACCTCTTCAAAGCTAGAGATTTTCCAAGTTCTGCAAAGTCTTTGTCTCCACTAAAGACTCTAGGATATTATCACATTTAGCTGCTAACATATGAACATTGGAAAATGCACAAGTTTATTAACAAACTGTAACGTAAATTTCACACATGGTCAATAATTAAATGCTTCATTGAATATTGTGTCAAAAACATTTACATTTAATTTCTAGAAAACTTTCTTAATTTTTTTATGTTAATATCATAAAATTAAATGAATTATGATAAAAAAAATATAAAATATTTAATATAAGACGTTTTGTTTGATTTTGTTAAAAGTCAATCATTCTCACATGTAAGACCAAAAACACATAAGAGAGCCCCACAAACACAAATATTTGCTTAAACTTAAATATTTGAAGCAAATGTATCATTCTATAACAATTAAATTTCAACTTTTAACAACAAAATACGTATGTTTTCAATTCTAGTTAAAAAAAATAGCTTAGAACAAACTAATAATTTACGGATTTACTATTAAGATAGTTTAGTAATGATAATTTTAGTAACTAACATTTTTTTGTTGTAAAATATTCGTCTATAATAATTTAGTAAAATAAGTATTTTTTTTTTGTCTTTTTAAATAATTAATTCAATTTTGCTTCTCTCAATATTCACGTTCTCAACTAAATCCTTTTACTATTTAAGATTTTTTTTTTGTATTTTCTTTATTTGTTTTAATAATTTTATTAAATAGTAAGAGATATTCTTGTAACATATAAATTAATAAAATCAATAATAATTATTATAATCAACAATAATTTCTAACGCTATAAATACACAAAATAGTAATATATGATATAATCAATAATAATTCAATCACAAAAATGACAACAAACAATGAATATACACCATATTATTTCTAACGCTATAAAATTAATATTTTGCGAACATAATATCTTTCAGAAAACTTATTAGATAATTTGTATTATTGAATTCAAAATCTTACTTGATATAAAATTGAGTTTAGTATTACTTGAAGTAACAATTTGATAATATATAATAAAGTGAACTAGAATTGGTTGGTATCGATATTCAACTTTCCAATAGTTTCACATGATGGTATGTGATTAAATTTAATGAACTTGATTGCTTTTAATGAAGAGTTAATTTTCTATACCAGTGTTATTTATTATAAAATTTTGATAAACTAATATTAATTATAATATTAAGTATTATATTAATGCTTGTAAGTATTATATTAATGCTAATACTGAATGAATAAATTAATTACTTTCAAATATATTCATGAATAATAGTAATTAGAAGTAATGATTTCATAAATGCAAAGTTAATTTTATAACATTTCATTTTAACTAATAAATAAATATACAAATTAAAATAAATAAAAATTAAGTGATTAATTTACAAAAAGAAGAATTATTTACTACAAAAAAATAATAAAATTTATATTTAATTTTTCATATATTTAAAATAAAAATAATATTCATTCATGAATTAAAGGCAATACCTCACATGTAGAACCAAATTAACTATCTACAGACGGGTTTATATATTTATTTCGAGTTAAATATGTTTTTAGTCTCTTAACTTTCAATTAAAATTGGAATTAATTTCAAATATTATCATAAAGGACAATGATATTTTGACTACTCAATTTTGACAACTTTATCTTACAACATGATGTGTCATCTTCTAAGTGGTTTTGAAATATTAAGAATGAAAAAATGGAGAAATGGATAACCATTTAGAAAATGCTACCTAAGGTTGTAAGATAAAGTTGTTAAAATTTAGTAGTCAAAAAATCATTTTCCTATCAGGATAGGACAATATCATAAAACACGCTTGAAACATTAGATAAACTTAATAAAAATTGGTGAAAATGACTAAATTCACGCACTTCTAAAGGTGGAAGATTAAATTAGTTAAAAAAATTTAAAACCAAATATTATCATGAAACACACTTGAAACACTAGATAAACTTAATAAAATTTGGTTAAAAGGACTAAATTCATGCATTTCTAAAGATGAAAAACTAAATTGGTCAAAAATTTCAAAGAATGACTAATTCCAAATTTCACTGAAATTTGAGGGATCAAAAACATATTTAACCCTATTTAGTTCATATGGTGGTTATAGTGGTTTTAGATATATATGACTTTGGTCTTACACATATAAGGCATTTGACATTACTTTTAACCCAAAATCTTAAGGTTATTGGGTTATAGACCTTTCATTTTATATCGCGTTTAACTTTGTTTTTTCTATCCAATGTGAAACTTTGACTCACACTTGGACTATTCCTTAACAATCTCCCCTCAAGGACAATAAAGTTTATGAGTCTTTCATCTTATATAATGTTTAACTTTACTTTTTTATCAAATGTAAAACTTTGACTCACACTTGTACTATTTCTGACATCTACTTAGTTAATAATTTTGTCAAAGGTACAAATACTATATCTAATTTGAGAGCTAAGTATTTGTTTTTTCTTAACCTTTAATTTTTGAATATCAAAAGTCAATTTTATTCAAGTTTTTGAAAGTACTAAAACGAAATTTCAAATTTTAGTTACATGTAAGAAATTATTTATCATTTCACATAATTCTAATCAGTTACTTCATTTTCTTTTTTTCAAAAGACAAAGTTTATATGACATGTCCTACATATTTTAAATTTGAGGATCCCATTATACTTATAATATGAATCGAAAAAACGTGACTAAGATATAAGAAAAAAATAACTAAGATAACTCTCAATTTCACTTCACCCATATATGATCACAATCTCTAACATAATCATTGCACCATGATTACTAACATACCTTGTTACCATCTAATAAATCTTGTAACATCAATTCGTATGAAAATTATAAAAAAAAAATCACGTTTGCTTATAATAAAGAAGAAGAACATCATCAACAGAGAACATTCAAAAGAATATAAAGCAAAATTAAGATAGAGAACGCACCTTTTGGATTATGCAGCAGTGAAGAAACACTACCAATAAAGAACAAAGAGTCCAAAAGGAAGAGAGAAAATGTATATATAAAAGATGTTTCAAAAAAGTTTGTGAATTAAAAGAAAATAAAGGATGATTTAGTAAAATCTATCATTTTGCATTCATAAGTGAAACTTTTCCCTATATGAAGTGAAAATAAAACTTTTACCTTTTAATCATATAAGTTCAATTTTTATAAGTTGAGTATTTTTTTTTTAATTCTCAATCAAATAAAAATAACTAGAGATACTAATGAAAACAGGTGTACTATCGGCTTATGTTTACATTTTTTTATTATGGTATTTTATTTTAATAACTTAAAATGTCATATTTATATTAATTCATAAATTTATTTAAATGCATCATTGATATTATTATTTTCTTTATTTGATGCGTGTAATCTATAATTTGAATGAAAAGAGAAATATAAATTACTAATTTTGTAAGGAAGTAAAAGAAAAGAAAATAAGATTAACTTTATTTTTCTAGAATAGTTGAAAAGTGTGTAGTTATCATCTGGCTTAGTTTATATAACTTTTTTTCTTCATGTATGCATTCCATATATAACATAACTCGAAATGTAAAATTATAATTTTACCTTTAATTATTTTAAAATTAATTATTTTATAAATAATTTATTTTTAAACATTATTTTAAAAATTTCTTTTGTCTTAAATTATTATTTAAAAAATGTGACACATTTTATTTTTTTAATTTTACATTTAATAATTATTTTAAAAATTAATTATATATTTATTATTAATCTTAACTTAAATTTTTAAAAAATAAAAAAATCAAATCATTGTCGCGCGCGCCTGTGTGTTCATATATATATATATATATATTATGCACACACATTATAAATAGTTTTGATGATTAAATTTTAATTTTGGTCTCTCTTCTATTTTTTAGTCTTTATCTTTTAAAATTTACAATTTTGATTCCATCTTCAATTTTTAAAAAATTACATTTTAATTTAATTAAATGTTATACCTGACTAATATATTTAAAATACCATTGAGAAATAATATAATTAATTAAAATATAAAAAATAATTAAATTATTTAATGTGATTATTAAATATATAATTAAAGCATCTAATTACAATTATTATTTATAATATATATTGTATTTTTAATTAAATATAATTACTAAATTATTGAATAATATACATTTGAGAAAACAGATTATTAATGATCTACGACTTCTTTTTAAAAGTCAATATTATATAAAGGTGCATCCACATTTATAGTAAAATTTACATAATTCTTTTATATAAATGAAGAAACTCAAATCACAGTGCGAAGGGAATACTTTAATTGATTGGATTTAGAGGAAGCCTTGTCCCTAAAGTATTGAAACTGGGCTAATTTGGTCACCACACAAGTTCCTTTTTTTTATCCTTGAATTTATTAAATATTATGTATTATATATGATTTACAATTCTTAATTATGTGATTTTTATTTTTATATACCATGTTTTGTTAAATATATAAATAAATTATAAAAGTTATTTTTTACTGTAAAAAATAATTATTTCAATTTAAGGTGTATTAACATGTTTAACTCACTAACCATTAAACAGATATTTTTAAGACTAAATGATAGATAAGCTAGACATGACTGAATTTTAAGATGGACTAAATCGAATTAATCTCTTTTCAAAGGATTCTTGTCCCTTTGCAAGGGTTAGTGAAACTAACTGTCTTAAAGCAAATTTGTAGTGAGAGTTATATTAAAGTAACTGTATATTTTAAAATGTACAATTAATGAATTCAATGTAATTATTAAATATATGATTAATTATTTTTTTGCAATTATTATATAAGTTATATTCATTTTAATTAATAAACATGAATCAAACAAAAATTATTAAGTGATATTTAATTTATAATTTATTAGTTTAGGTATCAAAAGTTTTAAAACTTAAATATATTAATGTTAGTAAAAGTGAACTTTTATTTTTATTTTTTATTTCTTTAAAATTTGAAATAATTAATTTTATTTTTATAAAAATCTCAATTATAATGTCCTATAAATATATTAATTAGTACTATAAGAAAAATATATAGAGGAATCTACCCTATATAAGCATATAAATAATATATTTATGACTTCATATCGTAAAATCCTTACAAGAATACATATAATAAATTAGGACAAGTCGTCATTATCTATTTTTACCGTTTTTTAGAAATATAAAAAATTATATTTTATTAAGACTATTTTACTTATATAATAGTTATGAAATGGTAGTCAAATATTTTCAAGTTACCCTTCTTCAATAAATTATTATATTATTAAGACTATGATATTTTGACAATTTTTTTTTACAAAATTTACTTTTCAACGTACTAAACATTTTTCTTCTTTTTCTAAGTCACATAAAATCTTTCATTCATCTATTAGAGTGTTGTGACTTGTGTATTATCAAAAGTTTGTTAACAAAACTTTGTTAAAATATAATTCTCCGTATATTATTATGTAGCATCACCTCAGTCACTTTTTTATTTTCATCTCCCTTTTTTTGTTTAGTTGATTCTTTATATCTCATTTCTTTTATAATATAGTCACACCTTTTGATAGCTTACAAACTTAAAAATATTTATATTCGATCATATCTTTAAATAGAAGAAATTTTTATTTATTTTATAAATTATTTTTTCTTATTTTCCTTATGATATTGTCATCAATATTTGTGGGATCGATCGAGAAAAATATTCTCCCAACAACTTCTTTTATCATATAGTGCAATTCTTGTGACGTTGGGATATATTGTTCCAAAATCATAAGTGTGAAATCAAACTTTATGCACCACACGTTTCTCTTTATGCACTTCATTTTCGTGTGTAGTTTTTCTCATTACACCCACATAGTCACTTATGCACTTCCATTTTCTATTTTCAATTTTACTAATTTCTAATTAAATCTCATATTTCAATCACATAATTTTCTAAAATAATAAAAGTATTTTAAATTAAAAAAAAATTTAAAAAAATTGATAAAAATAAGAATAAATGAAAATTTAAAATTATCTTATTTATTTTTTCTTTTAGTGTCTAATCGACCGCTCGCATCGCATGATACTTCTTCTTCAAAATACAAAAATTATAAAAATAATTTTGGTGTCTAATCGACTGCTCACATCCCACGACACTCTTTTTGAAAATGAGAAATCATATAAATGTTTTGATGTCTAATCGACCGCTCGCGTCGCACGGTACTCATTTTTAAAAATAAAATATGAGAAATGTTTTTGGTGTCAACTCAGCCGACACGTCGCATGACATTCATTTTACAAAAATGTCAAAAGACAACTTCCAAAAATTAAAAAATTTGATCCATCTTTTTTTGAAAAGAACTACGTATGATCTCTCATTTTTTAATGAGAATACGTATGACTAAGCGTCCTTTTCACTGAAAAAAATATATTTGTTCAATTTATTTTCTTTTTTTTTGGAAAAATAAATATTATAAAATAAATACATATATTTTGCAAGTTTAATTAAAGGTACCGTCTTTTGACGGGCGTTGTAGAGTGCTAATAACTTCCCTGTATGTAAGCGACTCCCGGGCCCTAAATTTGATTTTCGTAGACTTTATTTTATTTTTATGGTTTTTCGCAATAAACTATGGTGACGACTTTAAATCTTGTTTTTCTAAATGAATTTTTTTTTTAGTTCGTCATCCCGTCACGATTTAGGTTGCAACAAAAATTACATATGTGAAATCACTTATTGATATGTGTTTTAGTTTTAAGAGAAGTAGACTTAATTTTAAGAGAAGTATAGGAGAACATTAGGAGATGTGAAATTACTTATTGATATGTGTTTTAGTTTTAAGAGAAGTAGACTTAATTTTAAGATTAAGAGAAGTATAGGAGAATATGAGAGTATTTTAAATTAGAAGGTTAGAACTTATTTTTGATTAGTTTAAAGAGTTGGAGAATTTAAGGAGGAAATAAGTAGGTTAGAACTTACTTGATTATTACTCGTAAAACTAGCTTTCAGTTTGTTAAAATTAAAAATAAAACTAATTATAATTTAAAAAGACTTGAATTCTCTTTCAAACCTATAACTTTGTCGAATTTTAATTATAGAGTTAGTTTTTCAAATTTTTTTAATGAGAGTTCATTAATATATCACTTACTTGCTGATAAAAGATGTTATATGTTTATAAATAGTATATCATTAATTAATTCTTTTTACAATATATTAATTTGTTAAATTCAACAAAAACTTTATTATTTTAATGAATATCTTAATATTTTTCATTAAATATGGACATAAGCCCTGTGGGAAAGCAACTGTACGCGGAACACGGATTTGTATAGATGTACGAAATAAAAAAAATTATGCTTTACTCTTATTACTTCTCTATGCACCAAGAACAAACTTATATTAATTAAGTTTAAACACCTTATTATTTATTTCTTAAATTTAATTTATATTTTGTAATTTTCATAGTTGAAAATACTTGCTTTAGTCACTGAATATTCAGGTATATCTTTATATTCATCCAAAATATTAAAGTTCGAAGGAAAAAACTAAAAAGAAAATTTATAAATTAAAATATCAATTTTAGATTAATAAAATATAATGAAATAAAATAAATTTAATTAATTTTTGAGTAAATTTTATTTATTTTTAACTAATTTTTATATTTCTCAATTAAATAATTTTTTTTTTCATTATTACGAAGATATAATTGCTATCTTATTCTATTGAGGTCCCAGGACACTTGTTGAGAGGTCCCTGGTCACTTACTTAGAGGTCCTTGATCACTTGTTGAGAAGTCCTTGATCACTTGTTGAGAAGTCTCTGATCACGTGTTAAGAGGTCCATGGTCACTCGTTGAGAGGTCCCTGGTCACTTGTTGAGAGGTCCTTGTTCACTGTTGAGAGGTCCCTGATCACTTGCTTAGAGATCTCTGGTCACTTGCTACAAGGTTCCTGGTGTTTTTGATCACTTGCTGAGAGGTTTATAGTCACCTCTTGAGACGTCCATGGACACTTGCTGAGAGGTCCCTAGGCACTTGTTGAGAGGTCCCTGGTCACTTGTTGAGAGGTCTCTGGTCACTTGCTGAGAGGTCTCTGGTCACTTGCTGAGAGGTCTCTGGTATTTGATTAGAGGTCATTGGTCACTTGCTGAGAGGTTGTTGGTCACTTATTGAGAGGTCCATGGACAATTGTTGAGAGGTCCCTAGACACTTGCTGAGAGGTCCCTGGTCACCTGTATAGAGGTCCCTGGACACTTGTTGAGAGACAGTGATGGATCTTCGGCCAATATTTTGGGGATGCCAAAATTTTGGTTAAATTACTCTTTTGGTCAATTTTTTCATCCAAAAAATTGAAGTTGGTCCTCTATATTTTTAGTCTTAATTTGGTCCCAATTTTTTAAAAATTGATGCAATTTAATCCTTTTTGTTAAATTTCTTGAAGTGGAGCAAAGATTTTTCATCAAAATTGACATTAGGATTATATCAATTACTCCAACAAAAGAAACCGTCCTTATTCACAACTTCAATTTTGATGAAAAAAACTTAATCTGATTCAAGAAATTTAACAAAAGAAGGGCCAAATTGCATTATTTTTTCAAAAATCGGGACCAAATTGAGACTAAAAAAAGTGGAGGACCAACTTAATATTTTAAAAAAAAAAAAACCAAAAGAGTAATCCCAAAATTTTTATATTAACTAGTAAAAACATTGTATTTACTTTTTATGATAATAAAAAATAATAAAATTATAATTATTGTTATTATTATAATTACAAAGTTAAATATAAATAATTTTTATAATTTTACTATAATTAATTTTCATTTATAATGATTAAGTTTAAAAATAATCAAATAAAAAAAGGCTAAATTAAACAAATGATCATTAAAAGATAATATTAATAAAATAATTATTTTTATTTCAAAAATATTTATAAGGTAAAATGGAAAAATAGATGTGAAAAAAAATGTCCTTATATATATAAATATAGATGTATAAAATTAAAAAATAATCATACATAAAATATATTAAAAATATTAAAATTTTAAAAAATATATATAAAATTATATAAACATAAAAAAATTTGGGGGGGCCATGGCCCCCTTGGTCATAGCAAAGGTCCACAATGCTGAGAGGTCCATGGTTACTTGCTGAGAGGTCATTGGTTACTTGTTGAGAGGTCCCTGGTATCAACTAAGAGGTCACTTGTCTCAATTGAGAGGTCTCTTGTCACTTGCTGAAAGGTCACTTGTCACTTGTTGTGGGATCCCTCGTCTCCGTTGAGAGAAAGTTCCTGACCACTTACTGAGAGTTCCGTGATCTCTAGAGGTCCTTGTTCACCATAAATTTAATTACCAAACAATTTTAACTTGTCATTAGAGTCTCACTAACCCAACTTGGACCCAATTAATTTTCAAACTTAGTTTTTCTAATAAGAATTACATTATTTTAATCATTGATTACTTTTGTAATGAATTATTATTATTATTATTGTTATTATAACTTATTTTTGTTTGAGTAACGAGTTGAAATGCCAATGTAAACAATTTGTTTGAATGTAAAAAAAATAATTGCATAAAACAATTGTATGTATGAAATAGATATAGATATATATATTTTTAAATTATAATTTTTCAAGTGCAAAGAAAATTTTCGTTTCATAAATTTAAAATTTTATTTTACAAACATCTTTGTATATGTTTTTTTTCTTATTTCTTTCTAAAAAACAAAATCTTAGTAGTATAACCGTCACAAAGTTGCTTTTAATATGTATACCTATTTTAACATTACATGAGGTGTAATCTTTCATATGTACTTGAGGAACCTCCGCGATAGAAGTCATTCGAGATATTTGAAGAATTTTCAGAAAATTAAATTCGTGGATAATTTATATTCATATATATTAAAAATATAGATAATCTTCTATTATAATATGTGGCGGACCTTAGAAGGTGTTTAGAGATACATGGCCTCCCAAGATTTTTTTATTTTTTTAAAATATTTTTAAATATTTTTAGATTTATTTTATTTTTTTATAATATTTAATATTAATAAATAATAAAATTAAAAATTAAACATAATAAATTCATTTATTACTCTTGCATATCTTTTTTTTTTGTTTTTATCCGTTCTCTTTCAAGATAAACAAAAGTAACTATCTCCTTTCTCTTTATAGGAAAATATTAGTTGGATATTTAATTGTTTTTTTTCATCATATGAGTTTTTTGTATATTTATTTTTTTATGAATATAAAAAGAAAAGTTATATACTATATGTTTTTTCATAACCATTTCTTAAATGTTACATGATTATCATTTTTTTAGTAATTACGTCTCTCAAATTTTGATAAATTATTTTTTAAATAGTCTTAATTTTTTAAAATAAGTATATTAATGAAAAATAAAATAATAGATTCATTTGTTTTAAATTGATAGAATGGAAGATACCTTGAAGATGAAAACAATACAAATTTACTTCTTCACCTTTTTCAAACATGATACTAAGAATTCAATTGTTAAATTAGATAATCAATTTTTAAGATTCAAATAATTATAACGGAGAAGTTTTATACTAATTCTTTTGAATTATAGACATAATATTTCATATTAATTATTAGAAACTTATTATAAAAAAGCATTCTAAAATATGAGAATATACAAAAAAGAAAAAAAATTAAAAAAAATTTTATATTTTTTTTATTATATAAAATATATTTTCAAAAATATATATTTAAAAAATATATATATATATATATATATATATATATATATATATATATTTTATTATATTGATAATAATAATTAAATATATAAAATTTGAATATATTACTTTCGTTTTTTCAAATTAAATTATATATATATATATATATATTATATTATATTAGTAATAATAATTAAATATAAAATTTGAATATATTATTTTGATTTCTTCAAATTTTTTATGAAAATTTGTCACTTATTTTAACATAGAACTCATAATATTATATATATATATATATATATATATATATATATATATATATATATATATATATTTATTTATTTATTTATAATATTTCATAAACAATTATATATTATTTATTTAATAATCCGATGTTATTGTATATTACGTGCTGATACATTGACACATCAATTTATTAAGCTGTAACAAGTATGAGTAATGTTTTCATTAACAATATTATTGTAATGATTAACACAGATTAGACTAATTATTTTAGACAGTTATTTTCAAGTCAATTCCCGCTAATAATATTTTAACACACATTCTCAACCGAACAATATAGGATAAGAATAAAATAGTCATAAAAATAAATAAATATATATATATATATATATATATATAAAAGTAAAAATAGTTAAAAATAAAATTAAATGTGTCCAAAAAAGTTTTGTAAAATTTTGTATTAAGTATCATTACTCATTATTTTATTACTATCCGATTAATAAGGCTTCTCTTTGAAATATCAATTATTCCCACACTTATGAGGACTTTATATCTTTTTCGGATTAATATCCAATAAAATTTTACATCTACTTTATATTTAGTTTTATTTTTTATTTTTTATAAATACAAAATTATACTTTTTTTAATACTATATTATTCATGAAATAGGATTGTCAAGTGTAAAAAAAAAATCAATTTCCTTTTTTTCCGCTATTTGTATCAAATGAAGTATTAAAGCGGGTATACATGTTTTATTTTTATAACTCAAAAATTATTATTTTTTGAAAGGAATACAAACATCGTTCTAGTTATGTTGGATGGTGTTTGAGTGTTGCTTGTGAGGATGACTAATGAACTTGTTAGCATGAATATTATTTGAATCTATTTTATTAATATCTGAAAAAGTAAAGGGAAGAGTAAAGTCACCATTATATATATACTCATGTTTTATGGAACGATGACGAAATTTGTATATTTATTAAATATGAAATAAAGAGATGAAAGTAAATTTTTACTTTAAAAATATGAACATACATCGAGTGATCGAAGACTCGAATAAATCAATTTTAAAAGAATTAATGATAGGATAATCTGTAAAAAAAAAAAGAGAGTTGAGTTATTTTTGACGTTTCCGGGGCATTTTCAAGAATAAAAATATACCATTAACTATTTTTAAAATGGATTTTTATATTAGTCATTCAAACTCCACTGAATTCACTAAATTCTTTTAATTATTGTTATTGAGAGCACTCACTAGTAAGTGTCTTGCGGTTACAATAAAATGGCAATAATTAAAAAAAAAAAAAGTATACAATATTTACGGTCGGTTTAAACTTTACCTATATTATACTTTATAACATTCATTTTATAGGGCTTTTGAATTTCAGGTTTCTTGCACTCACCCTTCTTTCTCTCCCTTTCCTTTTTCTCCATCTCTTCATCAATCTTCATTCGCTCCTCAAAACAGGAACACTGAATCGTGATTCCCGATATAGGTTCGACACAAAACTCCAATCCACCGATTCTTTCCGCCGTCGCCACCACGTGCGTCACCTCCGTCACCACCTGGTATATTCGTTTTCTTTTTGTTTTCTCCATATTCCACATATCCGTTACCGTAATCTTTCGCAAATGAGAGTGTTATTTCTGAAAGAAAATGCAAGAGGCAGTCTTGGAGGGAGTACCTACGGGTGAGTGTTGTTCTTGCTGTTCTTGCTTTAAAAGAAACCTCATTGGTGTGCTTTTACCTCTGTGTATGTTAATGTATTATCTACATTATGTTATTATATTAATTGATTGGTTGGGAAAATTTTCATTGATTTTCTTTTTCTTTATTTGGAAGTTTATAAAATGGGACATTATTATGTAACCTTTCTTTGTTGAGATGCTTATTTCTTTATCAAACATTGTCTGATTATTTATGATAAGTGTTGCTATGGTGTTAATGTGACAATGTTCAGTTAACAACCTCTTGGACATACATTAACTTATTTCCTTTGATGAAAAACGAATCCTTTGGCTGTTGAAATAACCAGGACCAAGGGTGACACTCTTCTCCAAATGAAATTTGCTTACAACCATTTGGCTCCCCTCTTTCTGATGTTGCTACAGTGGATGGATTTTTCTTGTACATGCTTATTACTCAGATATCTTGACATCTTTCACATAGACATAGTTGTATACAAGGTAAACACCTATTCTTGAAGGTTAAACTATATATTTGTTTGGTTGCTATAGTTGTCTCTATTTAAAGTTTTAGTTCTCTTCCGAAAAAATTGTCAATTTAGTTCATAAACATACAATGAAGTTAAATTTTGGTCTCTGGTGCTAATACCACATAGAAGAGTTTCTAGTAGTGTAAACTGTAAAACCGCTATAAAACTTTCTGATGGTGGTAAAGCGCAACTAAAATTTACTAATAATTTGGACAGACACTGAAGCTGCTTTCGATTCCACAAATTTTGTTTTGTTTTGGTACAACATTCTATTATTCTATCATTTCTTTACAAATGACCCATGTTTTTCATTTGTTATTGTTGTTTCTCTTCTGTTTTTTTTTTTACCAAAGGTACACATATGGTAGATCAAATATGACTTCTCATAGAAGGAAGGCAACCATCAGGAAGTTCTAAGGTGCGTGAATCTTAGAAAGCAACTTTTAGTTCTTTCGGTCTGAAAAAAAAAATGCTTACTTTTGCTTTTACTAAAAATTTCTCACTGTTTTCTGGTCAATAAATGAATTGTAGCTGTTATTCTTTTTATAGTGTTTTTTTTTAATTCTTTTCATAAAATAGTAGTACCAAACCAAACTAGTGTATAACAAATAATTTCCCTACGTCATTCTACAAAAACTTGTCCAATGGTTCAGAAATCACTATATATGACACACTATTCTGTCTATATGGGAAATAATTATTAGGAAGAGGATCAACCTCCAGCAGCTGTAGCTTGATTATGTTCATTAATAATTATGGTCATTATGCTCACACATTCATACTCTTTTGTTTGCCTTCCATTATTTTGTTTCACAAGTGAACGGTTTTTTGGGCCAAAGTAGAAAATTTTCGGATTATAATTTAACTTCATATTTATTTATTTTGCGAATATGGGCAAGGTGCTCATTTTAAGTGTAATTGGTAGAATACAATTAGAGTTTTTGCTTATGTTTAAAATTTTTGTATGAGTATATCAAAGTTGCCCCTCATAATATATGCTGAATTTTTAGTGTAAGATTTTTGATAAATTAGTTATGAATTTTTGAACTTAGGATTGTGTTATTGAGAATAATCATTGTGGTGAGAGGAATAAAAAAAAAGGGAAACAAATAATTGTATTCTTCAGGTACGTTAATTTTTAAAACATGTTTATGTTTCTATATAATTGTTTGATGTTAATATTATGTTGCTTCCATCAATTTAACGAGATGATAAATATTTATTACATTGTTAGAAATTTTTTGAATTATTCATTCTAATTTATTGACTTTCTAACTCTTTATTTGGGTTTATTAATATAGCATTTCCAATAACTTGAGATGGTATAGTGCCTCCAATTTTTAAAGTTCTTTAACTTTGTTTGATATTGTGTCTCCAATATTTGAAAACCCTATAAAATTGCATTTATTCCCAATGCATATTTTAAATGTTTATATTTGATTTTGTTTCTCATAATTTCTATTTAAAAATTAATTATATATTTATTATTGATCTTAACTTAAATTTTTGAAAAATTAAAATATCAAAACAAACATTATCGTGCATATGTGTTCGTTAGTATATATATATATATATATATATATATATATTTATTTATTTATTTATTATGCACACACATTATAAATAGTTTTGATGATTAAATTTTAATTTTGGTCTCTCTTTTATTTTTTAGTCTTTATTTTTTAAAATTTACAATTTTGATTCATTCTTCAATTTTAAGAAAATTACATTTTAATTTAATTAAATGTTATACCTGACTAATATATTTAAAATACCATTGAGAAATAATATAATTAATTAAAATATAAAAAATAATTAAATTATTTAATGTGATTATTAAATATATAATTAAAGCATCTAATTACAATTATTATTTATAATATATATTGTATTTTTAATTAAATATAATTACTAAATTATTGAATAATATACATTTGAGAAAACAGATTATTAATGATCTACGACTTCTTTTTAAAAGTCAATATTATATAAAGGTGCATCCACATTTATAGTAAAATTTACATAATTCTTTTATATAAATGAAGAAACTCAAATCACAGAGGGAAGGAAAGACTTTAATTGATTGGATTTAGAGGAAGCCTTGTCCCTAAAGTAGTGAAACTAGGCTAATTTGGTCACCACAAGTTCCGTTTTTTTTATCCTTGAATTCATCAAATACTATGTATTATATATGATTTACAATTCTTAATCATGTAGTTTTTATTTTTATATACCATGTTTTGTTAAATATATAAATAAATTATAAAATTGATTTTTTATTGTAAATTTTGAGAAAATTTTGATGCCGTGTTATTCATGTAGTGTTATTGCTTTTGAGTTACCTCTTATTATTCAAACTGTTGATGAACTCTTTAGCTATCTTTTGATGCGTTGTTGGCCCAAAGTGGAATGATTCTAGATTATAATCTTACTTCATATTTATTCATTTTGTAAGTATGAGTTACAAGTGCATTCTAAATGTAATTGACAGTTTTTTATTGTTTTTGAAAATTTAGGATAACTATATCTAAGGTATCTCTGTAATCTGGTAATATGATATTTTTGTCCAATGAGGGATAAAACGTTGGTTTTGACCTCTTTACTGAATTTACTGAATTCAATTTATTTTTTCTATCTAGTTTAATTGAGTTGAGATTGTACTTCAACTTTTGATATTTGGTATTGGTTAGAAAGTCAAATGAAATTCGGTTAGGTGGGTATCTAAGTTTTCCCTTTGAAATGTTTCATCAAACTTTTGGTATTGATCACGGGTAACTGTTGTTCCTTTAATTTTGAAAGTCCAATAATTTGAGATGGTATAGTGTCTCTAATTTTTAAAGTCTTTTAACTTTGTTTGATATTGTGCCTCCAATATTTGAAAACCTTATAAAATTGCTTTTATTCCCAATGCATATTTCAGATGTTTATCTCGGCCCAACCGTGGAGGATAGATGGTTGGGATCATCTCGGCCCAAGCAGGGTCCGGTTTCGCCTTGGCTCAGTTGCTGGGGTGCCCCATTTTTCAGGTACAACAAAACATAGAGCGCAAAAGGGACATGGGAAGGCAAAGAAGGCTGGATATATCTCAGCCCTTTTGGTCATGTATATCCCGGCCTAATAGTGTGATGGATGGAAAATGGGACCATTTTGCAGAGGTACAGAGGAGCAGCGCGCAAACTCATTAAGTAAAGAAAGAACTAATCCTTGACAGGGTACAAACGAACAAATCTCAGCAAAAAAGGAAAGAGTTGATGTTTGTCGACGTACATTCAAACAAATCTCAGCCAAAAAGGAAAGAGTTGATGTTGGGCGAAGTATAGACGAACAAATCTTAGCCAAAAAGGAAAGAGTTGATCTTTGACAAAATGCAGGCCAGGCACATAATCTCAGTCAATAAGAAAAGAATCGACGCGTACAACCTTAGTCAGAAAGGTAAGAGTTGATCCTCGAATACAAACGGCCCGCAAATAATAATAACAGGTTCATCAAGAGATTATTATAAATTATGGTTTAGTGAACACGTAAAGGTATGTTTTCTCACTTAACTACATACACCTCATATCAAATCACTATTTGACTTGAGTGTCAAAGTGACTACAGGTAACCCCACCCTTAGAGTTCATACAGCAAGCAGATCTAAGAGAAGTCCAGAGAGGAATAGAAGGAGCTTTGACACAGAGAGGGTTCTTAAAATCGTCTAGTTTCGTACTAAAATAGTACCAATCATATACAATAAAAATAATAATAACAATAATAACAATAATAATATTAATAATATTATTATAATAATAATATTATTATTAATAATAATAACAATAATAATAATATTAATATTAATAATATTAATATTAATATTAATATTAATATTAATAATAATAGTGATAATAATAGCATAATAATAACAATAGTAAGAATAATTAGAGCTGTCAAAACGGATAACCTGACCCAACTCGGCTCGGTCCACGACGTGTTGGCCATATAGTGGGTCAACCCAACCTGGCTCACTTATTAACGAGGCAACAAAATTAGAACCCGACTCAACCCACCACGGGTTGGCTCACTGACTCACTTATTTAAAAAAAAAAGCACAATTTTTTTCTTCAATCTCAAGAAAACTAAATTATAATTTCGATTAAAATCTAAATAAATTTCAATACAATCCAAATAAAATCCCAAATTATGTTAAACTTCAAATACAAACCAAAATCACAAAAATATAAATTACTATCTAACATCAAATCATACTTGTCACTTATCAAACTATAGTATTAGAATCTTGAATGAATAAAATATAAAGTAAAAGTAAAGAAAAAAGATGAAAGATAGAAATTACAACCATGAAAATGATGAACAATCAAATAATGTGAAATTTGAAAAAAGCAGATTCAAGGTGATAACCACAAACAAAAAGATACAATGATAAATTAAAAAGAATAACATTTAAGTTTAAGTTTTATTTTTTTAATATTATATTATATTATGCATATATAATATATTTAATGTATACGTATATAATATATATAATATATACATATAATATATATAATATATATATATAATATATATATATATATATATAATATATACATATATAATATATACATATATAATATATATACATATATATATATATATATATATTAATTTAATATTTAAAATTTATTGGCGGGTTTGTGAGCCATTCCGGCTCATCACGGTTTCAACCCGAATGAGTCGGGTTCTTAGTGGGTTGGGTTCATTTTTAACTTGTACTGAAATTTATAATTTATTTTTCTATCCAACCCGACCTGAACCTGTGATGAGTCGAGTTAGCTCGCGGGTTATAATTCATTTTGATGACTCTAAAAATAATAATAGTAATAATGATAATAGTATAATAATAGTGATAACAATAGTGATAGTAATAATAATAACCGTAATAGTAATAACAATAGTAATAGTAATAATAATAACCATAATAGTAATAACAATAGTAATAGTAATAGTAATAGTGATAATAATAATAATATAATAATAAAATAATAATAATAATGGTGATAATAATAATAATAATAATAATAATAATAATAATAGTGACAGTGATAGTAGTGATAGTAGTAATAATAATGATAATTCTATAGTAATAGTGATAATAATAATAATATATGTTTATAATTATTTATTGTTACATTTATAATTATATATGTTTTTTTTTTAATTTTATCCTCTTATTACTACTTTTAAAATTTAAATAATTTATAAATATTTAAAAAATGCAAATAACATATGTATTTAAGTTAGTAATAATAATTATAATAATTGTAATAATAATAAATAATAATTATAGTAGTAATAATCATAATAATAATAATAATAATAATAATTGTAATAATATATATAATAATCTGAATGACAATTTAGGAAGGTAGTATAACATTTTAAATGTAATTAGAAAGATATATTAGAAGTAGCAAATGACATAGGAAATAATTAGTTAAAATTAGTTTTAAAATAAGTTTATATTGAATCACTTCTTTATAGTGTTAATAACATATTATTAAAATAATATTAGATAATAAATAAATTTATCTATGATAATATTTTTAAAATGTTACGATATTACTGAAAATAGTATTTATATTAACACTTTTAAAAAAATATAACTATAATATAGATACAGTAACATTTTTAATAAATATAACTACAAAAATGTTACTACAAATAATAAATCCTCTAATAACAAAACTTATATCAAAAATTGATTTAAAATTGAAATAATACAAAGGGTGAAATTCTTTTACAAATTTTAATACGGGTTAATTTTTTACCTGACTCATCTAGAATTCAACTCATATGGGTTGAATCCGTGGTGAACTAGGTTGGCTCATCGATCCGCAGATAAAAAGGTCACATAAGTATTTTTTATTAAGTAGAGTTTTTCTTTTGGGTTATGTTAGTTTTTTTTTTTTTTAACTAACACAAATAATTTGTATTTTTTTTTATTTTGGTTTGTATTTGGATTGTATTAAAGTTTATTTAGATTTTAATTAGAATTATAATTTAGTTTTGAGAAAACAAAATAAAAAAATTATATTTTATTTAATTAAGTGAACCCATGAACTAACCCTTTTAACCTACCAATACGTGGTGGACTGGACCAGATTCAAATTTTTTTCTCGCTAAAAAGAGAATCGAATTAGATTAACTCATTAAATCATCAACCTGTAATAAATCGGAGCTTGATCGGAATAAATTAGTCGTTTTGAGAAGTATATGTGCGATTTTTACATTCTTCCGATTGTAATTGTGGTTTTTGTCGTAAAATAATATTTTCTTTTTATCACGTCTAATAAATGTTAGAAACATGAATTCCATTTGCACCTTGAAGGATGAGTTTCATCACTTCCTAAATAAGTTATAACAATTAGATTTTTTTTTTCCATTTTTTCTCTTTTTCTCTTATCCTTATTTCCTTATTTTTATTTTTTAAATATAAATAAATTTTACAAATTTATTGTAGATAATTTTTATTTATTTTTTAGAATTTCTTTTATTATAAATAATTATTTTAATTTACAAATTAAAATTAAAAAATAGTTAAGTTTAAAAAAAGCTCTAATATTTGATCTATATTCTTATTTTTGCTGTACACTTTTTTTAATTTTATTTTTTAAATAATAAATTTTAAACTAAAATAATTATTTTATGAGTTTTATCTTTAAGTCCCATGTTTTTAAACTTAACTATTTTTTAATTTGAACTTTTAGATTAAAATAATTATTTATAATAAAATTTTGTCTAAAATATAAATAAATATCTACGGTAAATTTTTAAAATTTATTTACATTAAAATTTTTCTTACATTTAACATGAACGTAACAAATGTAACCGATCAAAATAAAAATAATAAGATGTTTCATGTTTTTTATTCTCCTGAACTATATGAATTTTATTTTATTTTATTTTTAAATAAAATTTACACAGCATTTAAATAAGTTTATTTATTATACAGATTATCAAATAATATTTAAAAAAGAAAAAGACACCAATGACACATACATATTTTTTATACTATTTTTCTTCCCTTTATTTTATTTATTTATTTATTTTGCATTTAGTTTTTCCCACTAAAACAGCTCTCAAATCATAAAAGAATAAACTATGCAGTGATTATTAGTTGAAGCAGTAGAGACAAGGAAAGAGGTAGACTCAGACACTGACTGATATCCCAATTTTATATTACATTGAAAAATAAATTTATTTTGATAAACTCTGTCAGTGGCGCACATACACAGTCTTCGGACGGTGGTTCGCGATCGGATCCGGATTCGAGGGCGGAAGCTGTTTCCGGTAGCTCCGATACGGTGGCACTGGCGGTGGCGCCAGTTCCGTTTGTTTCTAGTGCGAATCCTTTCGGTGTTTTTTCTTTGCTGTGATTGATTCGTTTGATCCAGAAAATCTTGGTGGATTGATTCCATGGCGTATAGACGGAGACAGCAGCAAGGGTTTTCGAGACCTTCGTTTTCGACCTTCGAAGACGAAAACACTCGAAACCCTAACTCCTTTCCGCCGTCAAACGACTTCGTTGAAAGTTCAGCTTCGTCGTCCTCTTCGTCTTCTCTTGCTGCGAAAGCTATCAGAGCTTCTTCGGCGCGTCGCGACTCTTCGCTGTCCTCTCTCTATGGTCTCTCCTCCACTTCTTCTCCGACAGCTCCTTCTGAACCCATTCCAACTCCTCCTCCTTCTTCCAAGGTCCACTCCTCTCTATAAAATATGAAAATTCCGATGTACGCTAAGTGTGACTGTACTTGTTTGATTTCAATTTGTGCGTTGTGTGTTATTGCTTATGAGGTTTCTGCTGGATAGGGTTTATTGAATATTTGTTTATGAACCGAGAAGAAAATTAGAGAAATCTTCTTAAATGGAGAATAGGCAAAGGGAAATAGAATAGTTTAGTTTGAAAGAGCTTCGTAAAATCTCTGCATCAGTGAATTTGTTAAAGAAATCCTGTTAAAAGTATGGTTTTATTTTATTTTCTTATGAGTGAATGCGTTTAAGGTTGGAAATTCTTTTGTAGATATGCTACTTTCTCCGTCTCTTTTAATATGTAGCCTTTTAATATGTATCATTGTGTTGATTCAAAATTGTAGTCATTTTTCTAAATGTGGTGCTGTATATATAGGATTCAAGACCCTATGAATATACATCTATGAAGAACATGAACGAATCCAAGAATGGATTTTGGGGTGTTCTAGCCAGAAAAGCCAAATCGATTATCGAGGATGATAATGTACCCCAGCAATCTGAAATGGCTGGAGTGGGAAGGTCACAATTGCCTGGTGCAGCATCTAGGGGCAAGGTGAGTTTGGAATTATATCTTAATTCTCTCCAGAGATGCTGCTTTGTATTTTATGTCTGGAAGTCAGTTAAATATGATTTCACTGATTTGAAGCTGAGGTTTTGAAGGGGGTCAAGATTATGGAAGGATCTTGTATTTAATCATTGTAAACAATCATATCATAGTTTAATTTTGTAGTTTGTTCTTCACAAAAGAAAAGGTGAATTTTATTTTGTAGGGATACACACATAATCATGTGTGATAGCCATAACGCTTCTATAGCAGTTTTGCATGTGTGGCCTGTTGTGGTGCTGTTTTGTATAGCTGAATTGCAGCTGCTTTTGCATGAAATTTGGCCATATCTTCCAATTTAGTATTCATGAGTGAAAACCCCTTTTTTGGTTCTGGAATGTATCATTTGATGCTCTTTTAAGGCAACAATCTTGGAAATTTGCCCCCCTTTTCATAGAATCAAATCAGAAAAGGTATCTTCCCCTTCACTTGCATATCTACTGACAAAGACCTACCTTTCTCCTGCTAAACTTCTGGCATCAATCACATAACATTTTTTGGCCATTTACGAGCGAGCTTGCTTGTTACTGTTCTGGCCATTCCTTCGCATATGATTTTTTTAAGTCCTCAATACTTCTGTCAGTAGTATGAAAGAAATGAAGCCACGTACATGAAATAAAGAAATTTAAGTGAAAAGCTAGCCACTCCTTTTGCAAGCAATAGAAGTGTTGTGATTCAAAAAAATGAAGAAGCCTGTAGGAATTATGGAAGTCAAGAAGTGGGAATAAGTGTTGAGAGAAGTTGCAAGCAATGGAAGTCGTGAATGAGCAGCACCAGATGGAAGGAAATAGGGGAAGTAGAAGCTTACTCAATAACTTTCTAGTTCTCCAACTTCTGAAATTAAAAAATCTGTCTTCTAAAATTTTCATGTTGAAGTTGCATATGTGTTTCCCCACTAAAAGTTGTGTTGGAGATGCATCTGGAAGTGTTTAAATCGCAAGAAACCTTTTTTTAGTTCGACACTTTAGTGGATTGTCTGACATGTGTCATATGGATGTTGTGAGTGTTCGATACGTTTCACACCAAGACACAATATTGAAGAGTTGTGTCTGTGCTTCATAGAATGAGGTAGATCATGTACTAACGTAATTTTGACATGAATGATGTCCTTGGATAGTTTGTTTGTATTTTAAGTAATTATGAATTTGTTTGTTATTGTGAGTAAATTTATCACTTGTTAACCTATTTTGAGTTGTGTTTATGTATTGGATCTTAACATATATGATTTCTTGAGTTATTTTTCTTTTCTGTATTATTTTTAATGTATGCACAGGATATAGTTTTTTGCATACGCATAACTCTTACAGGTCAAGTCATGAACTTTTGTTTCCTTCTGATCCTCGAGTTTAAGAACATTAAAATACATCTAACGAACATCACAACATCAAAATGGTGATTATTCCCTGTTTTCACTTTTTCCCTGTGGCATTTTTTGCCGTCAGCTGATGTTATGTGTGATTGACAGCTATGGATTTCTTCCACTAAAATGTAAAAGGCTAACCCGCCAGATAGTAAACGTGCTTTTATCAAAGTATTTATTTTCTTTTTTAGTAGAAAATAAGGTTTATCGATATCAGATTAAATGGAAGAAGGTGAAGTGAAGTACATATAAAAGATGGATTAAGAAACCTGTTAGGTGCATCAGAGACAAAAAAAGATTGCTGCAAAACTGCGGCCAATCTGTGTCCTTGTTTGAAATGGTAACTCTACTGATATAACAAATAACTATTTACAGAACACTGAGGAGGGCAATAAATATCATAACACTTCCAATTTCTGAATTTGAATTGTTGTGATATTCTTTTGGTGGGCTTGTATAGTTGATTGTTCATTATTTTTTGAACTTTAAAATTAGATGCTATTGTCATTCTCTTTGTAGTTCCAAAATCCAAATCACCCAGAGGAGAACAATCTCAGAAGGGACAGTCCAGCATTTATGAAGGGATTAGATGCTATCACATCATCTCTTACTCATATTGGTGGTACCATTGGTAAATCTTTGGAGGTGAGGTTTGATGTGAACATTTTTGCTTACGTATTAAATTTCTCTTGTCTAATTATAAGCATGTTCTTTACTTGGTGTCTTCAATCTTTCAAATGTATTAGACATTTAGATCTATATTAGAATTCTTGGTTATGGTGAGGATGGCATGTGTCCTTTTATTTCTATGTTAGATTTTTTACTATGCATTTGCCTTGTGGGCTTATGTAGATAGGGATGAGAATGTTATTGTAGTAGGTTGTTGGTTATATTATTTCTTGTCAGGCTTCAAATACAAATTTCAAACTTCTTTTCCTTCCAAAAAGTATGTGTTGTGATTTCTTAGCACCTGTGCTAATTCATTTGTGTAGGAAGGTTTAACAATTGTTGAGAACCGGACTTCAGATATCATTCACGAAACTCGTAGGCATATCAGGAAGAAGCCTGGTAGCTTTGAAGGACAAAATCAGGAGAGAAACCATTCTAATACAGTTCATCAACAATCCCAATTGCGAAACCAGATGTCACCTAAGCAAACAGACCAAGAACTTCAACTGAAAGCATCACGCGACGTAAGGTGGCAACTGTGTATCACTTTTTATTGTGGTAGAAATACATGTGTGGTTAACTTGTGCAACATCAATATTGCTCAATATTCTAGGTCCATGTTTTTTCTTTTTACATTTTTCTTTCGTTTTTAGTTCATGCTCTTAAAATATACTGAATTAATATTTGTTTGTGCTGTAAATATCTTGCTTTCTCAGATTCAGTTAATTAAATAATAGATATATGATTAAAGGTGGACAATTTTGAATGTGTCTATTTATTGAAGCTTATATCTTAGGATTCATGGTAATCAATACATGGGATGTGAAGATACAATTTGATAATTTACATAATACAAAAACAGTCACTCATCAAATTCGAATCAAAGTATATGAAATAAACACACATTTTTTTACGCAATGAATTTCTTTTAATTTTTTAAATTCTAAAATTACAAATCGGATGTGTTGTGTGGAGTAGCCATCTCAGTCAAATCACATAGGTACCTGTGCTCATATACATACAGCATAATTATAACCGTATCAAACAAATCCAATTCCCTTATTTATAACACTATCCTTTTGTATATTGTCTTGTGTTTGTTTCAAGGTAGAATATGTATTGGTCCAATATGCATTGATAGATGGTAAGAGATTGTTGTCTGACCTTCGCAGTTAATGGGTGTAAGCGAGCTTAAAGAAAGCAATCATTTTTCTTTATTTGTATTTAGAGTCTGGATCACACATCTGTATTTGAATGTTGGACTGTCAAACCTTAAAATGTTTTTTTTTTGTTATCAATTAATTACATTTTTATAAGTCAATATATTTTTTTTTATTTTAAATTTATGGAGTTTATAACACTCGAAATTTGAATAGATGTGTAAGAATTTTTAAAAATTTCAATGATTATTGTTCAGTTTGAAGAAAGATTCAGTAGTGCATTAGCTAGTTTTTCTTCAAAATTATTTTTCACCGACAGTTTCATGTTTCTCACAGATGAACTTGTTTTTGTGAAATCTTCAGCTAAAAAGATATAAAAGGAAATGATATTTCTATATTTCTATTGAAGGGGCAGCCTTGATGTTGAAACTTAAAAGGATGATAGAGTTAAAGTTGCATTATCTCTTTAGCACTCTTCAACTAACCATGTTTTTTTAATTAAACCTTAAATCTCCCATAATTGATAATATGGAACCCTACCTGCCCGCCTATCTGGATAATCATCATTTGCTATGTTGAATATTGATAATCAAATTCATAGTGATGCTTATGTCCCTAGTTTCCATTGAATATATCTCTTCTCACCTTCTAAATTTAACCACTAATTTGATCTTCACAAAATTAATTTGCAAACCTGTAGCTATTTATAAAAACTGTGGCCCTAAATCTTGCACATAGCCATAGCCATAATTATCCTAGGTCAATCTTGTGGACTCTACCGCTGAAGTAAGAGTAATGCCAAATTAATACTTTGGTGTTACTTTTCAGGTTTCTCTCAACTCATTATTTTGCCTTTACTATTCTTATATACTGTGTGTTGGATTGATACCATCACTAATGCATGAATATTTTTGTATTTCCTTTTTGCGCGTGTTTCTTTAGATAAAAGATCATGTTTAATATTCCTGCTTTCTATATTCCCCTTTCTCCAATGGAAAAAAAGTTGATTTTCAGTATGTTTGTTTCATGATCATTATTAAAGTTTATGACTGAATTATTCCTAGCATGGTACCAAGTTGATATCATTTACCAGCTTCTGTGATATATCGTGATTTTCTTCATAAGATGCGTTGTTTGCATTTTTGTTTGTCACAGGTTTCAATGGCAATGGCTGCCAAAGCAAAACTACTTCTTCGGGAGTTGAAGACTGTCAAAGCTGATCTAGCTTTTGCAAAGGATCGATGCGCTCAGCTAGAGGAAGAAAATAAAATCCTCCGTGAGAATCGTGAAAGGGGTGGCAACCAAGATGATGATGATGATTTGGTATGCATGTCTCATTGTCCTTTTTTATCCTTTTGGTTTTTCAATTTCATTAGTTCCCCTTTTATGCATATTTCAGTGGCATAGAGAAGGTTATCATCTGATATTCTTTTCACATATTTGATTTCTCCGCATATTTGATATTGTTTTCACATATTTGATTTCACATGTCCCCTTTTCCAATCTAATATTTTGAGCACAGTTGGCCATTACTTTTGTTTCAGTTATGAATTATTTTATGCGTTTTATGACGTGGTGTTTATTGATCTTTAAATTCACGGCACCTAATGATAAAGCCACTTATGTTTAACGCGCTTCAAACCCTATATAGGTGGAAGCCTTGTGCACTGGCTAGCTATTTTTAATTTTATGCTACGCATTCAGGGGTTTAAACTTATAATGTATGATAGTAGTACTTTAATAACATTGCAGCCTGCTTATTTTCTGGTTGTCATTTTCGTTACAATTTTAGAATTATTCTTGGATGGTTGACCCTTTTACTTGCTAGACTTCAAGTTTTCTTCTTTTTAAAGTTTAAGTTTAACTTGACTCTTTATGGATCAACTGTAAAGATATTAGAAGCTGACATTGTGCATCCCTGTGGAGCTCACATGTCTTATATTTAGCACATTAATGCTAATGTTTTGTTGGGTAGAGAGGATAGGAATTAAAGAGAGAGAAAAACATAAGTTGCCAGAGTAGAACTAGATGAGAAATAATGTAGAAATTAAATGTGTTTTGATTGAAAAGGAATAGAGAAGAGATGGAGAGAATAAAAGTAGGTTAGAAATAATTGATGAGTTCCACCATTTTTAAAATTATTTCTTTACTTTTCTTCTCTCACCAAACATTCTATTTTATTTCCATCTCCCCCATTCTCTCAATCGAACAACATCAAAAGGTAAAACCCTTTATGATCTATTTGAACAAATTTCTCCATAAGCACTTATTGAAAAAAAAAACAAAGCATAAAATCAATTTTTTCGTTAATTAAAATTAGCTTAGGCATAAATTAATATGTAGAGACAATCTTAATTTTTCCATATTTTTTATTTTTTAACTTGTATATAAACTAATTCTAGCTAATGTAGAATTTTATTTCATTTTTACTTTTTTCCTTCAAATTCCTATGAAAAAGTTTCTTAATTATGTTTTTAACACTTTTTTTTTTCTACGAGCCCATCTAATTTAAACTTAAGCTGAGGTGGCTAATGCTGGTTGGCCTATGTATAATTTGCTTACAACAATTAGGGCCAGGTGCCCAAGCCTATTTATGTTTTCATCTAAGTTGAGTTGGCTCCATGGGAACAATCAGGCAGGCTAACCTGTTTAAGTTAAAAGAATAGATTTTATTTTTTAATTTTTAAAATAGTTGTGTTATTGAAGTGACTGAACCCATCAAACCAACATGTGGGGTTGATGAATGGTCTATGACGTGTCATAGATAGTTTAACCTTGCGCATTCCATTATGAAGCATCATGTCATAATCGTCATATCACTAGATCATATGAAATCTCCAATACATCTAACTCTTCGGCCAACTCAATCCTACAAAATGACTAAACCCATCAGCATGTTAGTTTGATGGGTTCGGGTTCGGCTTATGCACTCCGTTATATACTATAATAATTTGACTATTTTCTTGTTGATATGTGATATCCAACTGATACTTTGTCACACCCTTTTATGATGCATAATATAAGAGTATTTGTTGACCATTTGACATGTTCTATTTTATTCCTGGTTATCAAGATAGTTATCATATGATTTGATAGTTGGGTTAGTTCACAATTTATTTGACTTTATTTAAACAGTGTAAGTTTCTAAGGTCACTTATTGTATATATGGACCCAACCCATGTTATCCTTCCCCTAGTTCTTTTCCTCTTCTCTATTGTTTGTGTTTTTTCAAAAAACTTCTATCACTCGCTCTACTTCCCAATGTCATTCAGAAAAAGGAACCAAAAAATTTGACTATATACTATAGTAATTAGACTATCAGCTTATGCACTCACTCCCTTATAGACTATAATAATTTTACCATATTTTCTTATTGATGTGATATCCAACAAATACTTTGTCACATTCTTTTATAATGCATAATATAAGTATTTGTTGACCATTTGACTACATGTTCTATTTTATTCCTGGTTATCAAGATAGTTATCATATGATTTGATGGTTGGGTTAATATTTTGATAGTTACTATATGATTTGATAGTTATCATTTTGTTTGACTTTTATTAAACAGTGTTAGTTTATAAGCTCATCTATTGTATATGGACCCCAAACCATGTTATCCTTCCCCTTGTACTTTTCCTCTTCTCTATTGTTTGCGTTTTTTCAAAACACTTGTGTCACTCGCCCACTTCCCAATGTCATTCAGAAAAAGGAACCAAAAACACCCAATTGATTGGATTATCGGATTTAACTCACATTGAGTCCTCACGGAAATTGTGTTGTGAACATACTTTTCTAATTCTCATTACAGATACGACTGCAACTTGAATCTCTGCTTGCTGAAAAAGCTCGCCTGGCGCACGAAAACTCAGTTTATGCCCGTGAGAATCGCTTTCTAAGGGAGGTTGTTGAATACCACCAACTTACAATGCAGGATGTTGTCTACTTCGACGAGAGTACTGAAGAAGTCACTGAAGTTAACCCTCTTAACCTTCCCCAAGTGCCTAATATATCCCTGGATTCTTTTACTACACCCACAACCCCCTCATCACAGTCTCCAGATCCCAACCTTGGTATCAGTTCAGAATTAACCAGAGGCATCCCATCTACTATATCTGCAAAGGATGTTAAAATCGTAAAGGATTCATGGAATTCTGAAGCCACTAGAAGCATCTCTTCCATCACAGGACATGATGCAAAATAACATGAAACGCGTCTCTTGAAATGGTGGTGCACCACTTTTTATACTTCTTTTATTTGTTATTATTTATATGCTGCTGGTGGGTGACATTACCTTGATGTAATTTTATACCTTAACCTTATATTGTGTAACTTTGGGTTTTATTTTTTTATTTTTTCATTATATCAGCATACGCTACTTATGTCAAAGCAGCAATACATGAACAAATTCCTGTATCATGGTGTATAACATGTCTAATTTTATTTCTTCTATTGTCATCAACTCATTTAATACTTATATTAATTGATACTATACGTCGAATTCAATTATAATTAATTTTATCTATCACATTCACATTACTTCTTCTTTTATTTAGAGACCAAATACCCCTAAAACAGCGTGTGCCACGTAAATAGCTTCTCTACATAATTGCCATAAACAAGTAATCTAATCACCAATGAAGGTAAACCTCGACCATAATAAATTTTCGTTAATACACAAAATTCTTTTTGTTTAGAGGGTTTGAAGTTTAACCGAAAGCATAAACTTTAACCTTCAGTAAAAGCTTATAATATTTGAAAAAAAATGCTTTCTGTGGATTGCTTTTTCATTAGGATGTACATCAATGCAAAACAGATCCAAATCAGAAAATATGTACCGAGTTATAGCTTCCCCAGAATAAACAAATCCGGTTAATTACATACACTTTTTGTATTTGTAACCATTGCGACTTTAACACGATTTTTAATTGAATATATATTTAAAAAGAAAAAAAGGTGAGGCGTGAAAATGGACAAAGCTTTGTTTCAGAAGTGGAATCCGTGATATGATATGATATGATGAGGGTGTACAGAGAAGCGTCTGCTAAAAGATGCTCATCCGATAGACAAGGATCGAGTTTCGTTCGCTTTTCTCTGATTTTTACTGAAATTTTAGTTATCACACAGATTCACGTCTCTTCCTTTCCAATTTACAGTTTCACACCCTCTTTCATTGTCACCTAATTTAACTTATTCCAAATTATTATTATTATTATTATTATTATTACTTACTTACTTACTTACTTATTCTTTCATTTAGTATTTATGTAATGATGATCCCCAATCATTTTCCATTTTCATAGAAATAATGAGTTCTTCTCAATACATCTATTATGACAATTACAGTAAAAAAAATATTTATTAAGAGTTTTATAGAAGAATAATTTGTTTGATTAGAAAATACAAGTTTTGTAGTAAAAATTTAATTTTGATCCTTATCATTAAAATATTGAGATGGAAATATAATTCTTTTACCGGTATTTACTATTTAAAAAAAAAAAAAAAACTACTTACGACAGGGATTATGAAAAGTGATGACGCCACGGAAAAAAAGAAAAAGAGATCCATGACGCAACTTGATTGATTATGGATGACAATCTTTTCAAACTACGATTTATAAATAGGAATCCTTGGCAAGTTTCACGTCCATTCAGCAACCAAGAAAAAAAAGAAAAACAGAACATATAATAAATAATCAACATGTCAATTTTTTTTTTAATAAAAGGAAAAAGTGATTTCACAAGGTACTAGCATTCTTGCTGTTCATGATAACTGTCTTTTGACTTTAAAATTAAATTCCATATTAACTTTTTATCAATGTTCAATAGTTATCAAAAGCTCTCATCCAATTACTATGCTCTTTTCATATCCTTTCTTTCCTAATTAGGCAGTTGAAGAAGCCACTGAGACAGGAAGTTAGTTGTGGCATTGACTATTAAATATGTGCCTTAATAATAATGCTATTATTAAATTACAGTTGCAATTACCACCTATTTTTTATCCACCTCTCTACCTATGTAACAAGTTCACATGCTCCTTTTTAGTACACACTTCACATGCTTGTTGGTACCTACTTGATTTGACACCCCAATTTTGCAATGTTTTTCACCTTTTTCCCCTACTTTTCCTCCAAGGATTTTTCACTATCTTTTTATAAACCATTATTCTCTCTGGATTATTTAACTCAGAATCTTTAAAAATATCTTAACTCTATAATTCTGGAAAATATCTAATTAATGAAATCTAATGATTCTTCTTCAGATAGAGAAAGATTATAATTTAATTTTAGAAACAATAAAGATTTTTACAGCACGGATTGGTAATCAGATAAAAATGTACTAGAAAATATAGATAGGCAGAAATACAATCCAAGTAAAATCTAAATTTGGTAAATTAGGGTCCCATGAAACACAATTCAACACAACACAACAAAACAGAACAACAGAAGGAGGAATTTGCATGCAGTAGCACATTAACATGTTCATCAGTGTGAGTGTGAGTATCTCCGTTACCAATCTCAAACGGCAAAGCTTCCCCCTTCTTACATATTCTGATTCTTGATTTTTGTTTCAATTTATTAATTTTCTTTCTTTCCTCAACCCATTTTTCTCTTTCTCTCTCCCCACCATTTTCCTTCTTCAACCAGATTCTGGAGCAAGGCCTTGCCCATTTGCTGCTTCCTTGAATCTGAAACACCAGACTGAATCTTTGTCGAGAATTTCAAGATTTTCCCCACAAACCACCACATCACGTCACTTGGTCCCATGAAAGATCTGATTTTTCGTTCTTGGGGGGTGGGGTTTCTGCCGTTTTTCCTTTCACCGTTGGTGTCTGAAGATTGCACAAACAGAATGGTCAACAACACTTTTTGGTCACCTCGTGTGCTTTAAACTGTAAACTCTCTCTCTATCTCTCTCACTCTCTCTCTGTTTTCTGTCTCTGTGTTGCATTCTTTGCGTGTCTTAGTCTGTGGCTGTTTCTTCCATTGTTAGAAATTGGTGGTTTTAATTTGATTTTGACCGAACGAATGAGATCTTGATGAGGGTTGGAACCATTTTTTTGTTGCCATTACTTCTTTCTCTGCCGCTTTCAATCGCTCAGCTCCCACCTGACACTGCAATGTCATCCCGAACCCTCGATGCCATTCTTCAAGATTGCGCCTTTAAGGCATTTCTGAGGCCAAAAACTGGGGTACCCTACGATGCCCAAGTGCCCAGAAACCTAACCGGGATTAGAGTTTCAGCAATGAGGCTCAGGAGTGGTAGTTTGAGGACCAGAGGTGTTGAAAGATACAAAGAGTTTCAGATCCCAATTGGGGTGTTTGAGCAACCTTATGTAGAGAGGCTTGTTCTGGTGTATCACAACTTAGGCAACTGGTCTGAAAAGTTTTACCCTTTACCTGGTTACTCTTATCTGGCTCCTGTTTTGGGTCTAATGTCATACAGTGGTGCCACTCTGAATGCTTCTGAGTTGCCTGAATTAGAGATTAGAGCTTCTGATAACCCAATTTTGATCAAGTTCCCTCATGTAAAACCACCACCATCAGGGTCAGTGCCAAAGTGTGTGTTCTTTGATCTACATGGTTCTGTGCAATTTGACATCCTAGTACATGGTAACGTATGTTCAACAGTCCAACAAGGACACTTCTCTATTGTTGTGGAGTCTAATGCCCCATCTCCAGCACCTGCTGCTGTTGCTGTTGCTGCTGATGTTGGAAAAGGAGGTTCTAAGAACAAGCACAGGGTGTGGATAATTGTTGCATCATTTCTTGGTGGATGCGTGTTGGTGATCTTGTTGAGTCTATTGATTGTTAAAGTGAGAAGAACCAAACAAGGGATGAAGATTCAGCAGCTGGAATGGGTAGCTGAGAGCAATGAAACTTTGCATATGGCATCCATTGGAGGCACCAAAGCACCACTTGCAGTGGGGACTCGCACCAGACCAACAATTGAAAATGATTACGTGCCTTAGATTTCAGGATTATTGTTGGATCAACTTTTTTTTCCCCTGCTTTTTGGAATTTTTGTGTTCATAATGAGTGAAAAAATGATGCTTTAGTTTCCCTAACTAATGGCCATGATAAGAAATTCAGGCTTCTTGGTTTAGTTTGGTATGATTTCCATGAATCTCATTGGCTTCTCTGGTTTTTTGGTAGAATAGAACCTTCATTCTCTCATCTTTGATGTTTTATTTTAGCAAGTGTGTTGATTTAGCTGTTTGTGGACTCATTGAATAGTAGAATTCAGGAAGATGAACTTAAAACAATTGATTAAATTTTTTTTTTAAGGATCTCTACTTTTTCTTTTCTTTTAAGTTACAAACTAGGAAGCAAGAAATAGTAAATATAAAGTGAGTGAACAAAATTATGTTTAGACCAAGTTTTTTCTTTTTCTTTCTTTTGGTTAAGAGGGTGAATTTTTTGTTTGTCTAAATTTATAGCAGTGCCTTTGTTTGTGAGCTTATTTTAGAAAATCTAACACAAAATCTAAGCCAAAGTCAAATTAGATTGTTTGATTCCAATGAGTAAAAAGTCTTTCCGTATTTCATTTATAGATTGTTGATGTTTATGATAACTCCTTCAACTTAACCTTATATTTAGATAAAGAATTATAATTTGTATGAAATTTAAATATATTGAATTTAAATTACTTTAATTTTAAATTAATTAAATTCTTAAGAGTTTTTTTTTAACTTTTTTATTTGAATAAAACCTTTTAATTACAAACAAATATAAAACTTGCAGTTTCAACCTTGAAAACATGAATAAAAATTTAGTCGTTAGAGACATAATAAAAAAACCAGGTTGCAACATCGAAAACTTCTATCTTGTGTTAGTGAAGAAATAATCTTTACAATATAAACCAATGAATAATTTATATCAAAATTAAACAAAACACTCTTACTTATCAATCAAAAAATATTTTTATTGACATCAATAAAAAAACCCTAATTTGACATACGCTTAAAAAAAATAACATATTAATGTTGATTGAGAAATAACTGATTGATATTTAATAAAAATAATATATGTTGATGTTATAACAGTAAATAATTATGTTTGACATAAGTCGGAAAACGTTACTAATATTATAAAATAACACATAAATTGGTAAACAAATAACCTTTAAGGCAAAGATTGAAAATAAATCAATTTCTTAAATTGGACTTATTACATTCATAGTGCATGCATACGTGGTCAATTATTTATAAATGTTTTTATATTAAAAGAAAAAATATATAAATTATTTTATATTAGTTTAAGTGATTTTAATTGATTCATTAAAATTAAACTCATTAAGTGGGAATATTTTAAATTATAAATGTCAATAACAACTTTAATATATATATATATATATATATATATATATATATATATACCATCAATTTAAAACAATTTAAGTTTATTTTTTTTATTGAAAAAAAATAAAGAAAAAATAATTAAGATCAGATAATTATTATAATTGTTTATTTATAGTCCAAATACCTTTTCACACATACATATATTTTATTATTCAATTTGTTTTAAACTTAACATATCTCCCGTAATAAATCACAATATTTAAAAATAATTTATATTATTATTAACAAAATTATGATAACTTTTTGTCATTTACTATTTTAATTAATTATAATTTTAAATAAATATGTTATAAATTTTATTATTACTTTCATATATAATAAAATATATTATTATAAATATTTAATAAAATTTTATTTCAATAAACCCGTGCATTCGCAGTGGTCAAAATGCTAGTTTTCTTATAATTGAAGCTTTAGATTAGGATGAATCTTTTAATATTTTGATTTTCTTCCTTTCTCATGACAAATATTTTCATTATTTCCTATGATAAAGAAATATCATTAACTTTAAAATCTTCTTTCTCATAAACACTAAAAAAAAAAAAATCTGTTATACAATACTTTCACTAAAAAAATCTTAAAAGTTTGATGAAAAGGAACGAGTCATAATTTGAACATATTTTTCATTAAAAGAAATATTGAATTCTTTTTATAAAATGGGACACTTTAAATTTGAAAAATATTTTTTGTTTATGAAAAAGTAAAGATTTAAAATTGAAAAGGGTATTTTCTATTTTTATAAAAAGGAGAGATTTACATTTTAAATGATTATTTTTTATTTTATTTTATTTTTTGAAAAAGGAAGGATTTAAAATTTTATAAAATATTGCAATTCTTAATTACGAAATTATTTTTTTTAAATTTGAAATTATGTTTGATAATGTAAGCTTCAACTTATTGGAGTTCATTTTGCATTTATTATAAACTTTCATCGTCTCTTTAAAAGTATAAATATTCTATATTCTCTATAGGTTTCTAGATTAATATTCTATCATTTTCGCGATCACATATCAAATATTTAAAGGTTGAAAATTTTTGATTAAGCGTTTTATCATAATTTTTATTTGGGTAAGTTTTTTCTTATTCTATAGTTAATCCTTCTTTTTTCTATTTTCTAGCACACGTGGGGTTGTGTAATCCACATGTTTGATCTACTGAGAAATATAAACTTTGTTTTTAGATTAAACAATGGCGTTATTTTGGTTTTTTAATGTGTACTCTGGAAGTTATTTGAAAGTTTCTGCATTGTACAAGTTTTATGATTTTGGAAGTTACTTTTCTTCCATAACAAACTTCCTCTAAATAATGGAAACTATCAACAACTTTTGGTTGAATAGCACTAAAATTGATATTCACAACCTTAGTTTAAAATGATTATGATAAAAAATTTTCAAAAAAATTGCATTTAGATTAACAAAATGTTATCAGTAAGGAAATACTCAAAATTTGCATAATTACCTTTACTAATACAATAAAAATGAATACATATTTTAATAAAATTGCAACTATAAAAAAGATTATACATATTTAAAGAATTGTTCTTCATTTCTTTAAATTTTTTAATTAATTAATAATTGAATTAGAATTAAATTTTTCAACTATTTTAATTATGTTGTTGGCAAGAAATTCATGATCTTTTTGTTGACGTGATAGATTGATTCAACAAGTTTTCACAAACTTTACCATAGTACTATAGTTTCATCTTTACTTGTAATTTCTTTTTTATCACTTCTAAAAAAATAATTTATTCTCTTATTATTCACTAATATACCTATTTAAACCAAAGTTTAAAACTAAAAAATAATTTAATATAATCTAATAAAAAATTACAAGATGTAATTATTAGAAAAAAAATTTATGATAATTAAGGCACAGTTAAAAATTGATTACGAAAAAAATCAACATTTTTATATAGATATATTAAATTTTTTAGAATGTCAAGTATATTAAAAATATATCAAATTTTAAAAAATTATATAATTAACTAATATATATAAAAAAAAAAAATTGGGGCCAAGGTCTTTTCCATTCTCCACCCAGCTCGGCCACTGATCGGTAGGAATTGTGAATAAGAAACAAAAGGTTTATACAAAAACCTTTGAAATGTTTATTTAGACTGTGTATTTTGGTATTTAAAACGAAGCTAATAGGTTTAAGTGGAGAAAAATAGTCTTAAAAATTATTTAAAATATGTTTAATTTTTTTTTTATGTTGGATTGTCATTTACTTATATTTTTTATATCGCGCTTAAGAAATGACACTAAATATATTAAATATATGTATAAATTACTCTTGTTTGAGTGCTATTGCTTAAACATACAACTGATCATTTAAAAAATATAACTTATTTCTCAAGTAATAATTAATAATTTGAAGTAGTTTTTTTTTTTTTTGTGAGAGAGATGCGAACACAATTATCTTTTTTAATTTTATATATATATATATATATATATATATTGAAGAATGTCGTTCAAACAATGGTGAATTGCTTAAGCGACATAACTTTGTTAAACCATGTTCTTATACTAAAAACCATTTGTTATGTATTAAGTTTTAGTTTTTTTTTTTTTATCTTTTGTGATACATCTATCAGAAAAGGTGGAGTTGCTTTTAATTCATTTATATGATGTTGTTATACCAAAAGACTTATTCATGAGTATTTTATATGATTAATGTAATTCCTTAAATTTTATAAGTTATGACGTGAATTATAATAATAATTATAATAAATATGTTTGATGTTATAATATGAGAGAATAATATTATAAATTTGTAAATGTATTTTGTATTTATATTTAAAATTAGTTTATCCTTATTTTTATTTTATATTTAAAAATTTTCTTAAAATTACTTTATCTTTATTTTTATTTTATTTCATAATAACAGATATAATGGAAATCGTTACAAAAACATATCATATGGAGATAATAATTCAAAATAACAGAGAAGTTTTATGTTTTATTTATTTTAAGAAAAGTTATTATGTAAGCTCAATGTTTATAGTATGTTATGGAATCTATAATTATCTTGAAGAAGGATTCAAAATTAAAAAAAATGTTTTAAACTAAAGGAGAAAACAGAAAATGATACATTTTGTCACTTTTATTATAAATATAAAGACCTCATTCCCACACGGGTTTAGGTAAATGCAAGGTAATGTAGAGATGTTAAAATGAATTTTAATTTATGAATTAATTCGGCTCATTACGAGTTTGAGTCATGTTGGATTGAAAAAATTTATTAATTTTTTAAAAGTGGATTGAACTGAATCTAACCGACTTAACCCATAAGTTAAACGGTTTCAAGTCGGGTTAAATGTGAGTTGATCCACACCCATCAACAACAACAATATTTTCTTTATAATTTTTAAATTTTTTTTATTACAATTATCGACTACTTCTAATTATATATAGGTTCACAATTTGATATTTTAAAATACTATAATGTTGTTCAATAATATTTGAATTGTTTGAATATTTGATTTATTTGTTTCTCAAGTTAAATATATTGATACTTTAATCTTTAACTATATCTTATAATAATATTTTGAGAATTAGATGAACATTTTATTCTACTATTATAAAAAATAAATCGAGTCAATTCACTTTTATTGTAATACAATAAATATATAGAATAAATTGCAAAAAAAAAAATATTCATAAGTGAATCAACCCACTAACCCACCAACCCATAATAAATTGGATCGGATTGTAAAATTTATAATTCACCAAAAAGTGAGTCAGGTTGAGGAGACCATTTTTTAGCTCAACCTATTATGAGCCAACCCGTAATTTTAGATTTTCCATAATATACTATTTTAAAATGAATACACCAAAATAACCTCACATTCTCCATAAAAAGAAAATGAAAACTTGGGCCAATTTGATTTTAGAAAAATACATTGTAGTGATCTTGGGATGAAGAAAGTAAGATCCAAGTGACATTAAAAATGATGAACCATTGCATGTTTATTTGTTTTGAAAATTTATTGCAATGAGATGTGATGCATCATCGACAACATTGCATGAGATTTTTGAAGATTACTAACTTGCCAAAAAATAAATACAAAATAGCATTGTAGGGTGTGCATGAGTATCATAATTGTCACCTATCTTGTGGCTTATTTGCTCCACACGTTCTTGTCACTGGCCCAACATTGCACATTATCATTTATTTTATTTACTTTTTTATTTCTTCCAATCTCTTCTACTTCTTCTAGGAATCCTATGCTACCACCTAGCTTTCTTCTTCTTCTTCTTCTTCTTCTTCTTTTCCCTTCAATCTTTCATTCTATTCTTTCATTTTCTTCATCTTTCTCTCCCCATTAAAAAAATGGCAAAAAAAGAAACAACATTTCTTTCTATTTCTGTCATTTTGCAACTCATGCATAGATGCCAACAAATAGAGGAATAACCCCCTTAAGGAATCTGACACAATTACACCAGGCTTCATTGATTCAATATCAAAAAGATGATTTTTTTTTTCATAAATAAATTAATGGGCATTTTCAATTTCTCACATTACATCTTTGGTGACAAAAAGTTTATATCTTTTTATAATGGTAAGAGTACTTTCACATTATATTTTATGCCCATCTAATTGATTACCGAATAAACAATATTAGGAACTCATTTAATATACATGTTTTGACATGGAAAGGTATTGTATTATAGTGTTTCAAACTTTGTGCATGTGATACGTGTTATTCCAATTTTATACTATTTAATACTTTATAACTATTTTAATGGGATTTTTTTTTGTATTCTTAATTTTAAATAATAACCAGCATGAATTAATTGACTTCATTCATATTTTCTTTCTTTCTTTTTTGAAAAAACACACATAGAAAGGTGTGAAGTGACTCATTTTCCTTAGTAATAGTAATAATGACAATGTGAAAAAAAAATGATTTTTATTATTACTAATAATAATATTGATGTTTGGGTGATTCCTTAGTAATGAGGGCTATGAAAATTCCAATGAAAGCAGAATTTTTATGGTAGGTAGGTTGGAGTAAGACAAGAATAGGGTGACAGGTGTTTAAAAAACAAATAGCATAACATTAATACTAACCAGATTTGAAACAAAATGTAAGCAAGTTGATTATAGTAATCAATAATAGCGGCTATTAAGCTGTCAAAATTAATAGCAATATAATAATAATAAATAATAGCTTGATATTTTCCCCTTCTTTATGAGATTTGATATGCTAAGCACCAAAGTAGGGAAATGAAGTTACAAATTTTGATTGATTTGAAGGCAGTTAGAAGATATTTTTCTGTGTTTCTGTTGTTGCTGTTTATGACTAAGTAAAACTTCCAGAGACTTCACAAGAAGAAAAATATTTTATACCATTTCGTTATTAGTATTAACAATATATAGATACTGATATGCTATTATGTATAAATATATAAACATAAACATATATTAAATATAATTCATATGCGTGAAGCATGATAGCGATTGGTTTCAATCTACATGTTCATGATCTGGTGACAGAGAACTAGTGACCCTCATTGGTCATTGGAAAGCTTCTTCTTTGTGATTGATCGGACAAAATCCATGTTTTGGAGCCTGCATGATTGCTTTAGCATTTATAATTTATCTTCTGCAATCTGGTTATGAATTCAAGTGAATATCTGATGAGATTTCTCTTGTGGTTTTGACTGTTTGGTTTTTTCATCCATCATCTCTTGAATCCCTAATACATGTTTGATTAGAGAGTTTTGTGTTTTGTTTTGTAGCAAACCACAAAACCCACCACCTGTTTGTGTTTGTTAAGGAATTAGGAAAACACAGAAACATGATATAAAGTCTTCTTGCATATGCAACACAAGCCAACAAAACATCAATTAAAACACACCCAGAGAGGTACAGAGTGACACCCTTTAAGGCTTGCTTTAACTACTGAGCTACTACAGAAGTGGCCCTCCTTTTTATTTGTAGCTTTGTACCTTCCTTTATTGTTTTTTTTCCCTGACCATTTTTCTCTCTTGTCTTTCTAACTCATATGTTAGGTGATTCTGTTCATTCGCATCGATCAACTCTTTCTTCTCCCCTCTTGTTGCCTCTCAATTTTCTCAAAAGCCTAATCCTTGCAACCAACCAACCCACATCCTTGTACAATTCATGTCTAACATGTACAATCAGATTTCATTGCCTTCATCCCAAAGGGCCAATTCGCCAAACATAAACATCAGAACCAGTTTTGATGTTGATAGGTATGTAGATGATGATGATGATGATTATGCTGTTAATTCTGGAACTTTTGGTTTCCCTTTACACACACGTGTATATTAATTTCTTTGAATATGTTCTTATTTACCTTTGTTCTAGTCAGTACTTAGCGGAGCTGCTGGCAGAACGCCAAAAGCTTGGACCTTTCATGCAAGTTCTACCCTTATGCACCAGACTCCTTAATCAAGGTCCGTTTATTTCATATCCATGTTTTCAAGTATTCTTCTGTGGATTTTCTCCTCTTTTTTCAACTGATCTCTATTGTTTCGTTTGAATTAGGCCATGCCATGACAAAAATTAGCTTTCTGGTTACTTGTTTACTTGTACTAGTTTTTCACTGTTTGTTCTCTTCAAAGGTTTTGAATTGTGGTCGCAGTTTCGTTACATTCCTCAATATTGTGAGAAATTGCGGACAAATGCGACCGATGCATCCACAATTGTGGTTGTAGAGATTCCAACAACCTTGACATTGCGGGTGGAATTGCAGCCAGGGACTGTTTATTGAAACCTTTATTTAATGTTCTTTAAAATGCACTGAATTGTCAATTTCTGACCTTCTTCACCAGCCTGAACCAGTTAATGCTTGAGAATGAATCATGGTTACTAAATGCCTAAGGAATTAGAAGTTTAAACATGCATGTTTTGAAAAACAAGCAACAGAATTACACTCTTCTTTTGCAAAGCTATCTAGAATTTGTATCTCTTGATCAATCAAGAAAAGGAAACATCTTAGAATGATGCTTTTTGGGTGTCCCACAAAAAGAATATATGGTACCAAAAGATGGTGGCAATTTAGTCATTACCTCCTTTCACAGAAATGCAAGAATCTTTCTGGCTTTGAGGCTTCATATAGTCTAAGAAAAGAAAAATAGGCGTTGTCTTTTGCATGAGTAGAACAAATCTTCAAATGATCACTTTAATTCTTAATGTCATTCACTTTTGATAATCAAGATGTTCATATAGATGGCATTCACTACACTTCCTAGTTCCTATGCATAATTTACTGTTAGCTTACTATCAGAAAGGTTGCATTAATACCATTTATGTTCTTTGATTCACTAATCTCTCTACAAGTTCTTATATTCAGTATTACATTTTTATTATCAGAGATTTCAAGGGTTACTGGAAAGAATGAATTGGTGCATAACCAAGGATTTGGTGACTTTGACAGAATGCGATTCATAAATCCAAGTCATATGGCTTCTCCAAACTCAACATCAAACTTTACTGCCTGGAACAGCCTGTCACATGAAGTAAGTACCTCAGTTTTAATGTTCTATTCAGTGTATATCATTTATGTATTGTTGTAAAACATTTTATTCTTAACCTGTCCAGTTCCGACACTAAATTCCATCTTCTCCTTTATGTCCAAGGTGGCAACATTGCCTCTGTATCTGAAATTTGTATATGCTCTGATCTTTGTTCTATATCAAAGTTTGATTTCTTTCTATCATGTACCAGCATTCCTCTTATGTATCTGTTTCAGTATTTCATTATAATTTCTAGTTTCTTTTACTGATTTTTTATACTTGTTATACATCAGAGGTTAGCTGGCATGCAGGGACTAAACATGGAGTGGCAAACTTCACCCGTTGTTCCAAGTTCTCCCATTGTGAAGAAAATATTGCGCTTGGATATTCCTAAGGATAGCTATCCAAATGTAAGATTTGAAACATGCTTCATAGCATTTTACACTATAAACAATAAATCATGCTTATTCTTATGATATTTTTATAGTTTTAAGACTTCAACTTCTATGCATTGTCAGTGTACAAGTTTTACACTGTCAATGAATCAAATATCATGGCTATGACTAGTATGCTTCCATGTAATTGTTCTAAAATAAACAAACTTGCTACATATGAAGATTTGTGATTGATGATGACAATATAATGGATGCCTGAACTATTTAGTTTTATATTCTGTTAACCTTTGGGTTAATAAGGCTATTTTAATTTTCAGTTTAATTTTGTTGGCCGGCTTCTTGGCCCTAGGGGTAATTCACTGAAGCGAGTGGAAGCTACTACAGGGTGCCGAGTATTTATCAGAGGGAAAGGTTCAATTAAAGACTTAGACAAGGTAACATCCTCTGGTTTATTGTCATCAATTTTTCATAGTTTCTCCTTTGAATTTGTTGACTACTTTTGTTGTTTCCACATCAATGTTATTTGTAAGCTCTAAATTTGTTCTGCTTTTTTTTTTTTCACTCTAAAGGAAGAGTTGTTAAGAGGAAGGCCTGGCTATGAGCACCTGAATGATCCACTTCACATTTTAATTGAAGCTGAACTACCTGCCAGTGTTGTTGATGTAAGGTTGAGGCAAGCACAGGAAATCATACAAGAACTACTTAAACCAGTGGTATTTCTCTTCCTTTCCAACTATTGTTACAGAGATTACAACTTTTTCTTTAGTTAATGAGATGAGAGATTTTAATTGAAAAAAGTGAAATGTTTTAAAGTGAGGACTAAACTGAAACCAGAAAATGTGATGATAGATTTTTTCCAACTTTTTTCCCTCTTTGATGTGCAGGATGAGTCACAGGACATTTACAAAAGACAACAACTAAGAGAACTTGCTATGCTTAATTCCAACTTCAGAGAAGAGAGCCCT